>CEUM01137852.1_pt1 | contig 20444 bp, 17 predicted proteins | sample 356421 | NCBI WGS metagenome assembly CEUM01 (sample SAMEA2622716, study PRJEB7988) | marine metagenome | biome: marine biome (ENVO:00000447); feature: surface water layer (ENVO:00002042); material: "saline water (ENVO:00002010), including plankton (ENVO:xxxxxxxx)" | depth 5 m | reverse complement strand
GCCGCCTACGTTGCGTTTGCTCACGGCGCCAACGACCGTTCCAACGCCATCGGCCCGATGGCGGCTGTGTGGCAAGTCCTCAGCAGCGAGACTGGTCAGTTGGCCGCGAAGGCTGAAATTCCAATTTGGTTGGTGCTGCTCGGCTCCGCCGGTATTGCCGTCGGTGTTCTCACATGGGGTTGGCGAGTCATGGAGACCATTGGAAAGAAGATCACCGATATCACTCCGACGCGCGGGTTCGCCGCAGAATTCGGTGCAGCAACCACCATCCTCGTCTTCTCGATGCCCTTCCTCGCTGTGCCCGTTTCAACCACGCACACCTTGGTTGGTGCCGTGGTTGGCGTTGGTCTTGCTGGCGGTGCGAAGGCCGTTGACTTCCGTGTGTTCGGGAAAATTGCCGCTTCTTGGGTGGCGAGTGTCCCGGCGGCCGCCTTCGGAGCCGTTGTTTTGTTCGTCGCATCGGGTGGCGATGCACTCAACATGATCGTGCTCTTGCCTCTCGCCTTCATAGCGGTTGGAGTCGCTATTTGGAAGAGTGGTTCAGAAGTCCATGTTGAAGATGCTCTTTCTGATGTTGGTGGCGACGGGCATGAAGTGACGCCGTTTGAGCTGTTCCACGAGCATGCGCAAGCCGTTGAAGAAACGGTCGAGCACATGTTGGAGGCTGTGAATGTGGCCTGCGATGGTGGAGATGCAACCGAAGCCATTGAGATGACGATCAAGACCGAACTCAAGGCTGATTATGTTAAGAGTTCAGTTCGTCGCCTCGCCATGAACGACTTGCGGTTTGGTGTGCATGTCTCTATCGACGACTTCCTCTACATGGTCAGCCGCCAGGACCGCATTGCAGACTATGCACAGAACGTCGCAGAACAATTGGCCTTCCGCCCACTCTTTGATGATGAGCAAGCCAAGAAAAATCTGAAGGAGATGGCGGAAGCTGTCTCCGAAACCGTGGCGAAGTACGAAGACGCCGTGGAAGCGCTACGCGACTTTACCATCAGCGGCCAAACCAAGGCGGCTGAAGAGAAGCTCGCTGAGTTGATTCGTGAAGTGAACCTCAAGGAGCACGAAGCCGATGGTGTTGAAGCAAAGGCAGCCGCTTACGTCTTCTCCAACGGAGATGATGCTCCGTTGGCTGCCATGCACATGTACAGGGTCCTCCAGCGCCTTGATGACGTGGCGAATGCGTGTGAGAAGGCGGCCAATGCTTTCTTGCCCATCCTCAATCGCTGAGGTGGCGAAGTGCGCTAAGCCTTCGCGAGAGGAGGATCTCCTCCGTAACCTCAAGCAAGGTTATCATCGGCCTCCATTTACCATGTCCATGGACCAACAGAACATCGACTTCATCGGTGGCGGCTTCAAACTGACCCTCCCCTACACATTCGGGGGATGGATCCTCTGGATCATGGGGCTCATCATCACCGGCATCGGTGTTGTTGCTGCCACGACTGACCCGATTGGCTTAGCCGTGTCCGTCATCGGCCTCGTCGTCATGGCCGCTGCTTCTCCTGGGAGCATGTCGGCCGGCCTTCACAAGATGCGAAAGGAGGCTATTGACCCTGCAATCCTGCAGACCAAGGCCGAACAAAGCGGCTACACGATGGAGAACTGGTTTCTTCAACAAAGCACGCTTGTTCCAACCAACGACCCCAGCGATTGGATCTTACCTGCCCCGGGGCCTCAAACATGGAACGCCAACAACATGTACGGGCCTCACGGCGACGGCACCCCGCTTCCTGAGCACCCCGCAAAAGTAGGCACGCCTCAACCCGCTACGATGACATCACACCTCATCTTCGCGGGAGCAGCCGCCATCCTTACCTTGGTCGTTGGCGCTGTTATCACGATGGATGAGACTGCGGAAGTTGGCGTCACTCCTGCCCTTGTCATTGCTGGCTTGGGCTTGATTCTCACGCTGGTCAATTTCTTCCGAGCTAAGGCTCTTCGACAAATGCTCGACACCCCGACATCCCTTGTTCGCTCTGCGCCGGTCGGCCATCCAGAACTGGTGGGTCAAGTCAGGCCGTGGGCGGCAGGAACGATGACCGTTCACGTTGACTCAAACCAATCCATGTCCATGCCCAACATGCTCGGGTACCGATGGACCTACGAACAGGAACAATGCCGAACGGTCACCGACAGCGAAGGTAATAGCAAAGAAGAATGCAATTGGGTGTTGATTCGTTCCGACAAAGGAGGTATGCCGTTCATTCTCCAAGACGGGACGGGCGGCATCAAAGTCAACTTGGAATCGTTCAAGCGAACCGATTACGGCCAATTCATCAAGCGATGGGATGGTGCTTTCGCACAAACACTCGGCAAGCAGCTCATGGCTTCGGCGGTTGCAGGCCTTCTCGGTGGAGCAAGGGTGAAGAGGCACCGATGGACGTTGTACGGCCTTCGTTCGGGAGACCCCGTCTATGTTCTCGGCGCCACCAGGCCGCGACCCGATTCAGAAATTCAAGCCGACCCGCAAGCCGATGGTACACTGGGCAACAGCACCATCGAAGTCTGGGGCAACGAGGACGCGCCGGGCATGAAGTGCACCTTGATGCGTGGTTCTGAACTCTCCAATGTCGGGAAGTCTCGCTCCGGGTTCGAAATGATGGTGCCCCCCATCCTGCTTCTGCTCGGTGGGCTGTCACTCATTGGACTGGCATGATGACGTCGTAGCACGTTAGCACGGGTGGAGCATATGGCGAGTGGAGCAACAGAGATTGGCACGGGTGTGCTCGACCAAGTGGTCGCTGGAGGTCTCCTCTATGCCGTCCCGTTATTCGTGATCTCATTGGTGTTGTTCGTTGAAGGGAGTAAACGTATTCCGATGACGGTGGGTATCGTCGGCTTCATCGTCGGCTTCGGTTTGGTGGGTGAACTCTACGAATTCCTTGGAGCAAACCCACCCATCAGCGAAGCGCAGTTCCGATTTATTGCGGCGGCAGCCGTGGGCGTCATCTCCGTCAGCGTGGCTCAAATGGCCATGCGCTTTCTTGCCGCCGGCATGGTGTTTCTCATCATCACAAATCTCATCAGAGCGGGTGACGGAGCCAATGTTGATTTCGAAGGGGATGCCTTTCTCTCAGGGATACTCACCCTCATCGCTTTCTTCCTGAGCATGTCGTTCCGTCGCTTGGTTCCAGCCCTGATGGCCGGTTTGGTTGGTACGCTCGGCATGATGTTGGCGGTCTACGTTGCGGTCGGTTGGGATGTGGGTCGTTTGGACGGCGTCTCAGCACCTGACGCTTATTTGGGGCTCGTCGGTATGCTTGTGAGCGCATTTATTCAATGGCGCGCCATCAAACAAAAGGAAAACGAAGAAGAGCATCAAAAAGAGTATGATTACGGTTTTTGAGATGAAAACCATAGACTGATGCTACTGTCAGTGAAACATGCCAACAGCGATGGTGACCGGCGCCAACCGTGGAATTGGACTGGAAACAGTTCGCCAACTCCTTGACAGAGACTACGAAGTCCACGCCACCTACCGTTCTGGGAAAGGTGGTTTGGCCGACATTGACGACCCCGGTCTTGTGCTGCATCAAATGGATGTCCGAAATACCGATGAGGTGGTGGCTGTAATGGAGGCAGTTGGTCCGTCACTCGACCTCTTGGTCAACAACGCCGGTGTAGCGGACGGTCGTTGGCCAACCATCGAGGACATTGATTTCGACATCGTTTCTGACGTGATGGAAGTCAACGCCATCGCCCCGGTTCGGGTAACCCAACAGGCACTCCCTTTGTTGGCCAACGGTGGAGGGACGGTGCTCATGATCACCAGTCTCATGGGCTCAATCGGTGATTGCGCAAGCGGAAGGTCCTACGCCTACCGAGCCTCCAAGACCGCACTGAATATGTTCACAACGGCCATGAAAAACGAGTTGCGAGGGCAGGGTATCAGCCTCTTGCTGATTCACCCGGGATGGGTTGAGACCGACATGGGTGGGCCCAACGCGCCGATTCAGGCCGAAGAGAGCGTCAGCGGCATCATGGCCCGCCTCGAAGAGCAGACGCTCGAGATGACTGGGCGTTTCGTGGACTACGCTGGCACCAGCCTACCTTGGTAGGCCCGGAGTTGTTGAATCAGCGACTGCTGCTCAAAATCGATCAGCGTTCATGACCTTGTTCCATGCTGCGATGAAGTCGGCCACAAACTTGTCCTTGTTGTCGTCTTGAGCATAGACTTCAGCAATGGCTCGCAGTTGTGAGTTGCTTCCAAACACCAAGTCGTACCGGGTCGCCGTTCGAACATCAGCGCCGGTGGAGCGGTCCTTGGCTTGGTAGGAATTGCTTCCGGTTGGCGTCCAGGCCACACCCATGTCGAGCAGAGTCGTGAAGAACGAGTTGTCAAGCGAGTCTCCGCTGCCCCAAAGGCCACGGTCATCGGAGCTGACGCCGAGGGCTCGCAAACCGCCGACGAGGGCGGTCATTTCGGGTGCGGTCAAGCCGAGCAATTGCGCCTTATCGAGCATCATTTCTTCGGGCGTGACAGCGTAGTTCTTCTTGAGGTAATTTCGGAAACCGCACGAAACGGGTTCGAGTACAGCGAAGGAGTCGGCGTCGGTCTGCTCATTGCTGGCGTCGCCGCGACCCGGCGAGAAAGGAACTTCAACACCGCTGGCCGCCTCGATGCCCACGCATCCGGCGAGCACGATGGTGTCGGCCACGCTGGCGCCGTGTTCTGCAGCGAGCGGTTCAAGCACGCCAAGCACCTTGGAGAGTTGTGCAGGTTTGTTGGCTTCCCAGTCCTTTTGTGGAGCGAGTCGAATACGTGCGCCGTTGGCGCCGCCACGGTTGTCGGACCCACGGAACGTGGATGCGCTGGCCCAGGCCGTTTCGACCATTTCTGCGATGGAAAGGCCGCTGCTCTTGATGGCGTCCTTCAGGGCGCTGACGTCATAGGAGGTGCTGCCAGCAGGGACAGGGTCCTGCCAGATCAAATCCTCTTCAGGAACATCGGGACCGAGGTAGCGAGCCTTTGGCCCCATGTCGCGGTGAAGAAGTTTGAACCATGCACGTGCGAAAGCGTCGCCAAAAGCATCGGGGTTTTCGTGGAAGTGCTTTGAGATCTTACGGTATGCAGGATCTCGAATCATGGCCATGTCTGCGGTCGTCATCATGGTAGGGACCTTGATGGAAGCGTCCTCAGCATCAGGAGCGAGGTCTTCTTCATCGGGGTTTTCGGGCGTCCACTGGTGGGCGCCTGCTGGACTCTTCGTCAACACCCAGGAATCTTCGTACTTGAACAGCAGGTCAAAGTAACCGTTGTCCCACTGGGTGGGATTGGCTGTCCACGCACCCTCAATCCCGCTGGTGATGGTGTCTCGGCCTTTGCCAGAGCCATGAGCGTTGGTCCAACCAAAGCCTTGCTCTTCAATGGAAGCGCCTTCGGGTTCAGCGCCAACCAAGTCAGCATCGCCTGCACCGTGTGCCTTTCCGAAGGTGTGACCACCTGCAGTCAAGGCGACCGTTTCTTCGTCGTTCATGGCCATGCGAGCAAAGGTTTCTCTGATGTCCAAAGCACTGAGAAGTGGGTCGGGGTTGTCGTTTGGTCCTTGTGGATTCACATAGATGAGACCCATTTGAACGGCTGCGAGCGGATTTTCAAGGTCTTGGCGCGTGTCGCCGTAGCGGTTGTCGCCAAGCCATTCGTCTTCAGCACCCCAATAGATGTCGTCTTCTGGGTGCCAAATGTCTGGTCGGCCACCACCGAAACCAAACACGGGGCCGCCCATAGACTCAATGGCAACGATACCGGTCAACACCAGCAAATCAGCCCAGCTGATTTTGTTGCCATACTTCTGCTTGACCGGCCAAAGAAGGCGGCGGGCTTTGTCGAGGTTGCCGTTGTCGGGCCAGCTGTTGAGTGGGGCGAAGCGCTGTGCGCCGGTACCTGCACCGCCTCGGCCGTCGCCGATTCGGTAGGTGCCCGCGGCGTGCCAAGTCATGCGGATGAAGAACGGACCGTAGTGTCCATAGTCTGCAGGCCACCAATCTTGACTATCGGTCATCAAGGCGTGAAGGTCCTTCTTCAGGGCCTCATAATCAAGCGATTTGAAGGCTTCAGTATAACTGAAATTTGGATCCATGGGGTTGGATTTTCGGTCGTGCTGGTGAAGGATGTTGAGGTTGAGGTTTCCAGGCCACCAGTCTTGATTTGAGCGCTTGTCTGAGGTCGATGATGTCATTCCACCGTGCATGACGGGGCACTTTCCTTCGCTGCCGTGATTCTGCATGGTGAGGAAGGTAAGGAAGCCCCATATAACTTTGATTTTCATTTTTCCTAGAGTAAAGTTTCAATTTATCCAAGCCGAGGAGGAAATATGGCCGACCGGCAACCCCTGATAACGCTCGTGAAAAAGGGCGAAATTGCCCCCCGGCCGGACCTCACTCCAGAGGATTTAGCGCTGGAGCAGACCTTGTCGATGTTGTGTTCCTTTCTGTCGATTGAGGATTTTGCCTCATTTTTGAAATCAAAGGTTTTCTCCTCCTACGCCCAACGTGAAGAAGCGTGGTTGGTGATGGAGGTGGGCCTCTACCACGACCACACCAAGACATTGCAACTCTACCCTGAAGAGGCTCATTTGACGCTTGCTGATAATGCCATGACAGGGGCCTTTGCTGACCATGTTTGGAAAGGCCAACCCGACCAATCGTTCATCACCGCCCTCTCCCATTGGGTGGCGGTCGTTTCTGGGTCTCAATAGAAAATCGAGCAACAGGTCAGCGACCCATCCGCCGCTCGAATTTCACTCATATCAATTTCAATGGTTTCCAAGCCTCGTTCTTCGAGCGCTGCCTTGACCGAGGGGTAGCCTTCGGCGATCATCACTTTGCCGTTGGGCAAGCCGATGGTGTTGCAGCCATAGGCTTCCTCGCCGGGAATCCAGACCAATTCACATCCTTTAGGAAGCGTGCCAAAATCTTCGGGTTTGAGGTAGCCTTCGGGAACCAAAATCATCGTGTCAGTGGGCGTGGACGAAATGCTGGTCAAATGAAGAGCGTGTTCAGGGATGTCGATGATGCGTAGTTCATGACCAAAGAAGTCCAAAAGACTTCGAAGACTGGCGATACCCAAGTCATTCGTTCGGGAAGAACGTCCAACAAAGAACAGGTCGCCCACTCGGATAACATCGCCCCCATCCATGCGGGCTTCGCCGCCCATGGTGCATGTTTGGACGCCCTCAAGTGCCTCCATCAGGAACTCTGCAATGGGTGGTTGCTCGGCAACTCTAGAGGGGTGGCCCGGAACAGGGAGAAGCATGTGGCCGTCAACGACCACGGCTTGGTCTTCCACAAACATGCAATCGGGATGGTTTTCATCGGCGTCCAAGCGGTGGACACGGACGCCGTTGGCTTCCAATGTGTCCACGTAGTGCTGCTGTTGGCGGCGAGCGAGTTCAACATCGGTTGGACCCGCCCCAAAAAATCGGGCCAGTGCTTTGGTGTATGAAGAAGGAATACTGCGAACCAATGCCCGCTTCTTCTGGTCCAACCGCACGGTGGCCATGATTGTCCCGCGGGCGGACATCCTTTAACCCCTTCGCCTTTTTTCGGTAGTCAATTTCCGCTCTTCGGAAAGAATGGTTCGCAGTCCGTCGTTTATGTGATTTGTTTTCCACCGAATCATGATTCAGTCGTGTGATGCGCAGTGAATCGTTGAAACCGTTGAGTTGAACAAGGGATGGGGGATCGCAGAGCCATGGCTCAACGGCAAGTGAAAGCGTTCATGTTGATGTTCATCATGTTCCTCGCCCCTTTGGCGGGTTGTTTTGGCGAAGCCGATGAACGTGTTCTTGACGCCAGTGCACTCACCATCGAGGGCAGTGGTGCTCTTCAGGGCGGTATGTGGCAGCAAATCACGCTCTCCGCGAACGACGACGTGGCTGTTTACATCCCCTACTTCATCCAAGACCCTGGATCCATGCGAGCGCAAAACGGAACCGTTCTCGATTTACAAACGAGTGAACGTATCACGATGAACATCCTCTTCCCGCCCCGAAACGATATGATCGTGTTCTTCATCGACGAGATTGGGCGAACGGACTGGCCCGTTCGTCCGGCAGATATCTCATGGAAGACATGGTTGGCAAACCCGTCAAACGGTTCCGCTGTCCAAGCTGTACCCAACGAAGACCTCGGGGGAGAATGGCCATGGTTGGTTCCCGGAAACACCAGTGGCGAGGCAGCGATCCCCATCGTCATGGAAACGGTTCGACCGTCACGTGCTGATTTGACTGATGCCGACGGTGTGGGCGCCAGTGATGGATGGGTCAACGGACGAGATGTGTACGAATGGGTCGATTTCATCGCTGATGATACGCCCTGCGCTACCTGTGGACCCGATGGTGCTGTCGGCTACCTTGACCGATGGATTGGGAATGCCAACCCCTCGTACGAGCATGCCATCACCTACTTTGAAGGCGTAATGCAAGGATACGGTTTGGACCGAGTTGAGGTCCATCGGTTTCAATGGAACACGGCATGGGCGGTCAATATTTGCGGCTACAAGGACGGTTCTGTCTACCCTGATGAGTGGTTGATTTTTGGTGCGCACTTTGACATCGCTCCGCCCGTAGCCTATACGCCGGGCGCTGAAGCAGGTGTTCCCGGCTATGGAACTCGACACGGAGCGTACGACAACGCTGCGGGGTCGAGCATGGTACTCACCACGGCCAGTGTGCTCGCAGAATTCGATGCACGACGTACGATGGTGTTCTGTTTGTGGTCTTCGGAAGAAGAAGGATTGTGGGGTTCTCGTTCCTTTGCCAATGACCTCCCCGACGGCGTGACCGTGAGCAACTACCTGAACTTGGACATGGCCGGCGTGAACTATCCTGGCGATTATGCCCTTTCGGTTTACTTGGGCCCTGACGGAACGCAAGAAGCTGTGGACCAAACGGGTATGTTCTATCTCGCAGAGTGGATTGGTGCGGATGCCCTTGACCTCGGGTATGAAATGGAGCGAGGAAGAGAAGCATGGCTTGAGAGTGGTGAAAGTCCGTTATGGGGCGATATCTACGAAGATACGGTGGCTATTTACGAATCGCCAACCGCCCGAAGCGACCACGCTTCCTTCCAAGACATCGGCGTTGCAACGCTGGGTTGGAACGGGTTGGTTGACGGATACCCGTGTTATCACCGCGAATGCGATACGATGGAGACCATGATTGAATACATGGATACCGACAACTCCACCGGTATCAACAACCTGGTGCACTCGTGGGACATCGTGACATGGTGGGCTGTTTACGCCTTCTTGCACATGGACCAAACGCCGGTGCCCAACGAGCTTTGATGTTGAGTGCCAACGGCTTACTCGTCGTCTTCAATCGCCGTGTAGGTGGGTGGATAGAGGTACCTTGCATCGCGGTCCTCGTCCATCTGCACCACGTAAACACCTGAGACCATTTCTGAGATGAAAATATAGCCGCGTGGGTCGTATTGAAGTCCCCAGTCGAATGGAATCATACACGAAGCCCAGCAATCAGCCATATCGTAGCCGAGTGTTTCCTTTGGGTCTTCAATCCATGTTGGCCCCGATGGAAGGAAGTAGCCCAACGTGACGGTTTCAGCAAATTCCTTGATGGCGGGGAAACCCACCTCTGGTGCTGGGACGCCGTCCACCCAAACGGTGTCCTTCCAGATATTGCTGTGGTCGGTTGCCCAGTTTCCTGCGTGGTAATGTGTCCAATACACGTGCCCGTTGGTGCCGGTATCGCCGTTGTGTGGGCTGTAGATGTAGCCACCTGGAATGTAATGGTGCTCGTGCACGCTGCCATCGGGTAGGATGCTTTCGCCGGGGAGTTTCCACTTGCTGAGGAGGAAAGGTTTGGCTGGATCGGTCGTGTCAATGGTCCAAATGTAACCGGTGTGGTTGGTGTTGGTACCGTATTCCGGAGCGATCATTGTCAGGTGGCGCCAGTTGATACCAAACTCGGGGTCGTCGGGGCCCGTGCCACACTCGTCGTCCCACGTACTCACTGGGTCTGTTTCCGCTGCACCGTTGCACAAGAGGTGGTCGTAAGGAACGGCGTAGTGAATCCAACCTGCGCCGTTCAACGCCCCCGTGCTGCCACCCCATTCTTCGGGCGTCATGTTGGCGTGGCCGCCGCCGTCCGGACCGTACCAGCCTTCGTCATCACTGGGACAGCCAAGCCAACGGCCGACTTCGTCATCCTGAGGCCATGAGATGCCCTCGGGGTCGGGAACAGGAGGAGGATTGGACACATCGACGATGCGAAGACCTGCATCCCAATAGGAGATGTAGAGCAGGGCTTGACCGGTGATGGGGTGGATGTGGAAGACGTTGTCGTGGTTAAACAACGAGCCGCCGCAAGTGGTCTCCGGTTCAGGTGAATAACCACCCCAACGAATGATTTCCCGACTGGTGTTTTGGTCCTCGTCGTTGATGTCGGGCCGCCACGACTCAAAGCCGAGGGGGACATAGAAGACTTGCGTACCCTTGTAGAACACACCCGAATCGCCCTCAACCATTTCGGGGTAGGGGTCGGCGCCGTAGAGGAAAAGGTGGCACTCTTCTTGAGCGTAGATAATTGGGGCATTTTCCCAATCGCAATCAACGTGTAAATCTTGGTTGTGGAAACCCGCCGGTGGGTTGTTCCATTCGGCGACCTTGATGGGGTAGCTCTTGTCGGTGACATCGATGACATCGAGCCGGTTGGCGCCGCTGTTGGCGTCGTCGTCTTGTGGAATGGGGTCCAAATCCGTGTTGGTAAGTTCGTGGTTAACGAGAACCCAATTGTTGTCGGGTGTCACCTTGATGTCGATCATTCGTCCCACTTCAGCATAATATGTGGAAAGAAGCGTGATGTTGTTGGGTTTGGAGATGTCCAAAATTTCGAATTGGTTGTAGGATGAAACGTAGGCGTAGCAACCTCCGGTTCCGTCCGGCTTCTTTTCACAATCTTCCAAGAAATTCCCTTCAATGGCAATTTCAGATGAGTCGCCCGGCGTTGGACCGACATTCTTGTATTCTGGGAAGCAAGGGCGTCCTGCAACGTTGTCCAATTCGGCAGGCGGTGCGACGTTTCCATCGCAGTTGAGGTTGTGATAATCGATGAGAACCATGTTATCCGTCTGCAGCCGATGGGCCAGCAAGTCACTGTGACTGTGGTTTTCATCTTCAATTTCCACCACGGGATCAATCCATGAAGACTTACTCGTGCCGTCATCCGGGGCTTCGTCAAGGCCAACATAAGCGATGACAGAGAGTACGCTGATTGTAAGTAAACTGACAAGGGCGATAACAATCACTTTGTCGGTTGCATTTTCGTCGCCAATCAATCGTCTTGATTGCATGATTGTTCGTGAAATCTGTTGTATTTGAATTAAGAGGTCTTTTTGCAATTGAATGTTCATTTCCTTTATTTGTCCAGAGTGGGTGGGATGATTTGTGAAGCCTCTTCCTGTTCTTTTTGGCGCTCTCTTTCTTTCATCTCTCCTTGCATCAGGTGTGGCCCAAGCTCACTCTGCTGATACCTTCACCGTGGTCATCAAAGAAAGTGGTTTGACACCAAATACATCGCAAATCGCATACAATGATTCGGTGGTTTGGCACAACACCGATTCAAGAGAAAACATCACCCACAGAATCGTGTTTGACTTTGATGGCGATGGTTTGTTCAACGGAACCGATGATTGGGATTCTGGTGAACTGGTCGCAGAGTGCAATAACACCCAAACAAACTCGACCGAGAATGAAACTGAATGCCACATCACCTTCCTCGTCTGGTTCAATGGAACGTGGGGCGTTGGTGAGTACGAATATCAGGACATGCTGTCCGATGGAACGGTCCTCAACGGCACCATCGTCGTAACCGAGGACATTCACGTGGAGAACTCAACCGCCCCTGCCATCGGCAGCACATTTGGTACGTTTGAAAACGACGACAAAGAGACCGAAGATGTTGTTGAAGAAAGTGATGCGGACGAAATGCGGCGCATGCTCCTGCTCGTCGGTGGAGGTTCTGGCCTTGGAGCCATCATTTTACTCGTCATCTTGATGCGACGTTCATCTTGAGTTGCACCGTTTATCGACTCTAGAGCGTACTCAAGTAGCGAACATCGTCCAACACCAAGTCGAGCACCCAATCATTGTCGCCCCACCACACACGCTGATGTCCGAAGCGGTCCACGAGAATGGTGCCCGTTTCGTGATTGACGGTGTAGTCATCTGGATGGTGGCGAGCTGATGAATTCGTGGAATTGTCGTCGTTGTTGGCATCGTATTCCTCAATGGTGAGGCCGACACCAAAGTTGATCCAAACATCTTGCAGAGCGGCCATGGAAGGACTGTCGGATTCGTTGCTGGAAGAGGTGAGGTGAATCCATTCGGAATTGGTGCTCGTCTTCCAATCGTGAAGGGTCGATACATTATCTCGCCAAGGGTCAACGGTGATGGTCAAGAACGTTGTTTTGTTGAGTTCGTCCTCGGTGAGTTGGGACTTGACCCACTTCATGTTGTGCGTGACGATGGGGCAAATATCGAGGCAGTTCGTGAACAAGAATGCAATAACGAGGGTGGTGTTCGCACCTTCTTCCGAATATGTCCAATCGGTTCCTTCGCTGCTCGTGAGGGTGAAATCCTTCACCTTCACACTCTCCAACGGTTCACCATGAGGTGTCCAACGCTCGACATCACCTGGTGAAGTGCATCCTGCTAGGAGAAGGATGGTGCACATCAACAACGCGATGGTTTTGCGCAACATGGTTTCACCTCAGAGTCGGTAAGGAAGGTCAATGTCAAGTTGGACCAGATAGAGACCGGTGGAAATGCACGAGGCATAGGTGATGCCGTCATGGTGCTCCACCGCCCACAAGAACGGGACCCAACCAAAGTCGTAGAAGCTCGAGTCAAGTGGTGTGCCGTCCTCGCCGTGGGGGAGATAGTAAGCCACCGTCGCTTCTTCATGGACGGCGATGCGATCATCGGGATTGGTTGGGTCAACCAGTGTCTCAATGTCAACCACCCACAATCCAGCGTGATAATGAGAGACATAGAGGCGCCCATCCCAGCCGCCGCCGCGACTTTGGTCGGTGCTCTCGTCGGTTTCGAAGTAGGTGCTGTCAAGATTGTGCGGGGAGAAGAGAAGCCATTCGTCCTCGTTTGGATGAGCTTCGCAATCAGCACCATAGCAATGGTCTTCAGCATAGGGAATTTCCCAATCGCGAATCAATTTGGGTTTGAATTTGAACTGGCCGTCTTCCATGGTGTATTCAGTGGTGTCGATGAGGTACATGATGCCGGTGCCGATGTTGGTGCTGAGGGTTTCAACAGCAGCGGTGACCAGATGAACGGGTTCATCGGAATAACCAACATGAGAGAGGTCGACCATCGTGGGGAAAGGTTCGGCGTAGTGGATGTAGGAAACACGCCCCCCGTTCTCGTTCCCGGTTGGACCACTGTCTGGTTGGCCATCACCGTCCAAGTCAAGGAAATCCATCCACAGACCGACTTCAGGTGCTCGCCATCGGCACATCAGGGGGTTGCCGAAACCCGTTCGGCAAGTGGTTGCGTGAACCGCATAGGCTTCGGGTGAATTCACGGGGTGAGGGACGTCGGTCACATCACCAATTCGTAGACCTGCTTCCCAATAGCTGCCGTAGACAAACGTGCGACCAAATCGAGGGTCGTTTGGGTCTTCTCCAGGCCATGTTTGAACGGTCATGTCGTGGATGTAAATCCAACCGCCCATCGTCGTTTCCCAAGCAACTTCGTATTCGCCGACCTTGATGATGGTGTGGCCAAGGCCTGAAGCAGGTACGTTGGGGAGAGTGCGGGCTGCCGACCCAACCAAATTGAGATGCGCTATGGTGACGCCGCCGCAGGCTTCTCCAATGGCGTCGTTGCAGTTATCATAATCTGGGTTCGCGATAAACATGTACCACTCACCGTCGATCATGTGCGTGTAGAGGTTGTGAGGGCCGGTTGGGTGGTCGGCATCGTACCATGAATCAATCCAAACAGGATTTGTTTTGTCCGTCACGTCAATGAGCGTAACGCTGACTTGAGCTGGGTCGCTCCACTGACCGATATTCGGGTCTGAATTTCCAGGGTCAACGAGTTGATTTTGCTGAATGATGTATTCACGACCGTTGTATTCGAGGTACTTGACATCCAGCACTTGCGTGTTCGGGTCGTTGTATACGCCGGTGACTGTGGTGTTGGTGGGGTCGGTGACGTCCACGATGTGCATGTCGTTCCAGCCAGCAAGGTATGCATAGGTCTCACCATCAGGTGTGGTTGCCACTTGGACCTCGGCGTTGCCGGGTGTGGTCAATGGGTTGAAATCCAAAAGTTCCATGTTATCGGTGCCAAATTCATGCTGACTGGCGTCCTTGTGGTCGTGGCCCTCGCCTTGAATCAGTGGATCGCCGGCCTTGAGGGCGGGGCTCTCGTTGGTAGCAGCCTCGATATCATCGCCGAAAACCAACAAGGTTGCCGAGGTAAGAAAAACGACGGTAAAGATACCAAGAAGAAGTTCCTTACTGCCCATGGTTGGCTCAACTCAACCATCCGTTTGGTCTTTATGATTTGGTGATTGCCCTCAAATCATGGGAAACAAGCGTGTCGGGCTCGCCGTTACTGGCCTGCTCATGTTGGTGCTTCTCGCTCCTGCGAGCCAGGCGCACGAACAGAAAACACTCTCGGTGATTCTCACTGAAGACGGTGTCGTCTCAGGCAACATCACCGACCCGTCCTTTCTCCAAGGCAACGCCGTCTGGTTCCAAATGCACGACGATACCAACAACACAACGATGACCGTGCGTCTTGACGTTAATCTCGATGGTGTGTTCAACGCAACAGATGATTTTGATTCGGGGGAAATGGTGAGCGAATGTGAACTGGATGAAAACGGGTCATTGGTGGATGAATCATGCAGTGTTTCGGCAACCTACGCCTTTGACATGAATGCGACCGTTGACACCTACAATTTCTGGGTGATTCGCGCACACAACGGTACGGAAACGGTGTGGAATCACTCCATCATCGTCCACAAAGACGTGCATGAAGAGGAAGGGCCCACCCCAGGAGATTGTTTTGGAGTCGGTTGCGACGTGGTTGAGCAAGAAAACGAGGTCGAAGCATCATCGGCTTCAGAGTCATCTGCCGTCTTTTTGCTCGCCGCCATCTCACTCATTGGCATGGTCGCCTTGACCATCTCAATCGTGAGGGAACGGAAGGAGGATGAAACCCCATCGTTGACAAAGAGCCCCGAACCGGTTGTCATTGGACAGTTCAAGAAGGAAGAGGAATGAGTGCTGACCGACCAACTTGGCCAATGATCTGGCCTTGGAATGATGGAAAAGGAAACCGAATGCATTGGCGAGATATTCTGAATTCACGCCGCTTCTCGGTCAGCTATCTGCTGATTATCGCACTGTTGTTTGCATTGTTCGGCCTCGGGTCTCGTAATTGTCCGATACCATCTGATACAATCATCTGCGATTTCGTCATGCGGCCTTACAATCTGTTTGAAGCACCTCACATTTTCGTGTTCACTCTATTCTCCTCGTTTTGGTTCCACAACAACCCCGATCACATCCTATTGGTGGCCGCTTTGATTGTCGTCTTCCTGCAGACTGCAGAAATCCGAATCGGGGCAAAGCGAGCAATGATTGCGATGTTCAGTATACACGCTCTGGTTGTAGTGATTATGACGCTATACCTCTACATGGGTGATTACCTCCATCCAGGGGTTGATTGGTACGAATTTGGACTCCGGGGTCGAAATTACATGGGTGGCTCAGTCGGTCTCTTCGGTGTCGGCGGAGTTTTGTTTTCACAGATCAAACGTCCAGTTGCGGGCGCCCTGTTCTATTTTGGTTTTGAATTCTGGAACGCCTACATCTACGAAGGTGCGGCGCTGTATGTCAGTATGGGGCATGTCGCCGCTTTCACGTTTGGATTCATACTTGGACGATATTGGTTGCATCAAGACAATAAAAAAATTCCAGGCGGCTGAATTAAATTGAGGCAAATCTTTCCTGCATCGAAGACCCAACTCATGTTGTGCGGGTTAGGTGGGCGGAGGACAACCTTTGCTGTCAATTTAGGGACGAACGCCACGATCAATTTCAACGGAACGGAAGGAAGATGACTTAGCCTTCGATTAAGGGACATTTGGTGTCGTCAATCACCTCGATGAAGTGATTTGAAAAGAAGGATTGACGCTGACGAAGTTTGAACTTGAGTTGGTTTCGCTTTGACATGTTCTCATGGTTACATTTGCCCTGTTCCCTCATCAAAGAATCGGTTCAACCAAGGGCAGACCTTGAGAAGGTGAACCCACACGGCAAACCAATGGGGCAACGCTTTGGTCAGGCCTTCTTTCTCGTGCTCTTGATGCTCCTAACGCCTCTATCGGGTTGTTTTGGGCAACAAGACAGTGGTGGTTTGAGTTCAACCGACGATGTTGTCATCACACCGCCCGTCCTTACCGGTGGTGTTTTCCAAGGCGTCACCATCGCTGCAGAGGTCGACCTTGCAATTTTTGTGCCTTATCTCATGCTTAATTCCGACAATGGGTTCGTGCAAAATTCAACCGTCATCGACATGAAGGCTGGTGAGTCGGTCATGTTGACATTGCTCGCCCCGCCACGAACCGATACTGCCGTGGTTATGCTTGGAGAATATGGACGAGAGAACTGGCCCATTCGAACGATTGAGGAGTCGTGGCGTACGTGGGTTCAGCGAGACGGTGACGACCGCACTGATAATCCCGGCATTCAACGAATTCCTGCAACGAATGGAACGTTGGACACTGTTCTCCCATCCAACAGCAGTGGAGGCCCTGTCCTCGCCCTTCGCATACCGGTCGAACGCCCAATGGCGGCCGCTTACAGCGAAGCTGAGGGGGGGCGACATTCAACGGGACTGGTGGATGGATTGAATGTTTTCAACTACATCGCCCATATGTCAGACGAAACCGCAGACCCAACCGATGCTGCAGACGGTGCTGTGGGTTATTTGGACCGGTGGGCCGGTCAAGGAAATGCGGCTTACGAAGATGCTGCACAATACCTCATTGGAAATTTGGAAAGTTTTGGCTTGGAAGTCATCACCCAACGATTTACCTATGATTCCCTCATGACCGGGGCACAGAACCCAGAGGCGTACAACATCTGTGGATACCGATTTGGTGAAATTAATCCAGATAAGTGGATGGTGTTTGGCGCTCACTTTGACATTGCACCTCCAATTAACGGAGGGTTCGTTTCCCCGCACCTACCTGGGGTCGGAAGAACATATGGGACTCGGGTTGGTGCCTATGACAACACCGCTGGAACCGCTATGGTCCTAACAGTGGCTGAGGCCATGGCCAATTTCAACACGCGAAACACGATGGTGTTCTGCTTGTGGTCGGGTGAAGAAGGGGGGAAGCGTGGAAGCGATTTCTGGACTGACTATTGGGTGAAAGAAGACAACCCTGATGTGGAAGTCACCAATTACGTGAACCTCGATATGGCGGGCGTCAACTGGCCCGGTGGTGGTGGCGCACCTTGCGGTGGCAACCACGGCGGTGGTGAAGGCGGTTGCGACCCGCAACCTGCTGTTGACCCAGATGGTTATCCAAAAGACGAGGAAGTTTGGCCCATGCGCGTTTACATTGGGCCGAGTCTCGACCACGACGTCATGAACCAGCCTGGTATGGTTGGCCTTGCGATGTGGATTGGTTCTGACGCCATCGGGGTGGAAGAACAAATGTCGATGCTCATTGGAACCGACCATCCTGCCGACACGTGGAAGGTGGATGATTGGATGGCCAAAGACCGACCTGAAATCATCGTCTATGAAGACACAACGGCCCGCTCAGACCACGCCACATTCCAGGACAACCTCGGCACGGTGACCATGGGCTTCGGTGGATTGGTTGACGGGTATTGGTGCTACCACCAAACTTGTGATACTGTGGATGAGATGATCGATTGGATGGACACCACCGGCAAGGATTACGGCGAAGAACGGTCCGGTACAAGCAACCTCGTTGATGCGCTTGACACCATCACCTGGTGGGCGACCTACTCCTTCTTCCACTTGGATGAGAACCCGGTTCGAAACGCCTACTTGTGATGGTTTGGGCCGCACTCGCTCTCATCGAACCAACGACGAAATGGGGTCAGCTACCGCCATCAACACGGCGGTTGGCGACCAGACACCAGTGAACATGGTGAAGACGGGGATGGCGAAAATCAGCAACACGGCAAAGAAGGCTTGCTCGTTCCAATCCTTGACTTTCAAGCCGTCAAGCGGTCCAAAAGGAAGCATGTTGAACAGGCCAAGAATCAAGTTCGCACTCAACCAAAACACGCCAGCGTTCACCAGCATTGCCTGCCACACCAAAGCACCGTCAACAAGGTAGGCGCTTGCGAACAGTGACCCGTTTGCTGGTAAGGCATCAAACGCGCCCGTGAGGCCAAGAATAAGGCCCCAAAGAGGGACACCAATCAAGAAAAGAGCGAGGTTGGTAAGAGGGCCAGCGACAGCGATGTGTCCGTTTTGTCGTCGAGTGACAAGCCCTGCGACCATGACGGCCCCGGGCGCCATGAAGAGAAAACCAAGGAAAAAGGAAATGGCGATGCCAAATTGCAACCCTTTGGGGTCGGCGCGGAACTCGGCCCAGCAACCGTTTTTCTTCGCCACCAATTTGTGGCCGATTTCATGAAAAAGAAAGGCAGGGCCAATGGCGATGAACATGACGGGCATGGAAAGCAGCAACATCACGACCCAGGATGAAAAGCCGTAGGCCGAAATCCCTGAAATGCCTCCGACGGCCATGAAGCCAAGTGCGAGGGTGAACGCACCCATGGCGAGACGAAGGTGTTCTTTCTCGACATCGCTGAAATGCCACAAGCGCCCGGTGTGGTGTTTAGGTTGCTCCCATGTCTCCCGTCCGAGGAACTGAAGCATCGCGCCGCTAAGTGAGGATGATGCTTCGTAGTGAAGGGTCCCATCGCTGTCAACGCGTTGATGGACACGATGAATTCGGGGTTTTGACCGTTGGTTTCGAAACGGGTCGTCGTCCAAAATATCGGCGCGACGGTCTCGATTGCCCATGCAGATGCCATGGCTTGGTTCACTTTGAATCCTCGTGTCCAAGGATTCTTGACCTTGGCACCAATGCCATATTGGGTCTCACGATGTCCATGCCCCGTAAAGCCATGCAGGAATTGGGGTTCCAAGCCTGTTGTTTGCGCTGCGATGCACCGGATGAATCGGGTGTTGCTCGCTGTTCGCCTTGTATTCAACACCACAGAAATGTGCGGGAGTTGCTCGCTTCTGCGCCCCCTGATGATCCGTTGTATCAACTGGCAAAAGAAATCATGGCCATGGCGGCGGAGCCGCATCGCTACGACCACGACGAAGTTCACGGTCGGGCACTCATCGAACAGCAACGATTGGCCGGGGCTTTGGTTGGAAAACGTGCGAAGGCCAGCACCGATGACATCGAGGCTTTGTTTGAGCAACAACGTGCGAAGCGCCAACAAAATGCGCTGCAAGACATCGCCAACCAAAACCCCTGGAAGGAGCGACCTTTGGAAGCAAAGGAAGCACAGGCGATGGGGGAAGAAACATGGGTGTTGCAAGGCGAAGAAAACGAACACTACGGGGCACGAACCGTTCCGAGTAAACCGATTCAGAAGGTTGACCGAAGTGAGCGAAGTGGTGAAGACACGACCCTCACCGACAGAATCCACGCCGCTGCTGCAACCGACCAAGACCTTGACGAAGAGGCTGCTGAGATCTTTGAGGCGTTGGAATTCAAACAACGGCAATCAAAACGTGAAGAATTGAAGTCCGCGATGAAAGAAGTCAAAGAATTGGTTGATGACGATTTGGAATTTTGATTGGAAAAATTTTCATTCTTTATTGATAGGGTCGCTGGAGGGAGAATGAATGGATTTGGAGCATGACGAGGAGGGGGGAATTGTCACAAAATATCCCGCCGGGGAATATTCAACCTTATCCGATGCTCAGAGAAATCGCGCGTATTGGATTGGTCTCATCGGTCCAGCGTCGCCTGCTCTTTTCTTCTTGGTATGTGTTGTACTCACGATGAACATCAATTATCCAGATTACCCATTATTGGACAAATTTTTTGGTGGTGAGGATTTGCTAATTTTTTCACTCTGTAACCTCTTTCTTGCAGCCATCGCTTGGCCTATCATCGCATTCAACCTACCGCCCCCCTACCATGAGGGAGGAAAACGTTCTGGAAGAATTGGTTTGATGATCGGGGGATTTTTCATGCTCGTAGTCCTGTGGTTCTTTTCAATGATAGGGGCTTCATGAACGGTGTCGTGTACGATCCACACGTATTTGTTCACAAGATAATCGACGAGGCTTGTCGAAGGTGTTTGCTCGTCTCGAGGGTGTAGCTGACGCGCTGCGTTCCTTTCCCCTTGGATTTCTTTCCAAG
>CEUM01007594.1_pt1 | contig 20465 bp, 28 predicted proteins | sample 356421 | NCBI WGS metagenome assembly CEUM01 (sample SAMEA2622716, study PRJEB7988) | marine metagenome | biome: marine biome (ENVO:00000447); feature: surface water layer (ENVO:00002042); material: "saline water (ENVO:00002010), including plankton (ENVO:xxxxxxxx)" | depth 5 m | reverse complement strand
CGTCCAAAAGAATATGATGAATGTGGACTTATGGGATATAACTTAGATACTTCTTTTGCAAAAGACTTTTTAAAAAAATATGAAAACGAATATGCTACTGGCTTAGAACATCTCAGAGAAACACACGATAGTTGGATATTCTTTCAATTACGGCTAGGTTATGAAGATCAAACACCTTTCTTAAATTTAAATCCTACACCTAAAGACAACAAAAGTCCATTTAATAATAGTGGCATCAATAGCCATATGGTTCATACAAAAGGTAAAAGCAAAGAAAGATTACAACAAAAATTCCTTAAACGTTTTGCATTACAAAAGGCAAGAGAACAACGAGAATTAGTTAATGGAACTTGAAGCACATCTAGGCGGACACCAAGGTAAAACACATACTGACGAAGGCACGTTGCGTTGGGCAATCAATAAACTAGGAATACAATCAATGCTCGATGTAGGTTGTGGCCCCGGTGGTATGGTTGAACTTGCAAACAATATTGGTGTACATGCTCATGGCTTAGATGGTGATTATACACTTAAAAGATACGACGATACAAAATTTACTATACATGATTTCACAAACGGTCCTGCACCTATATCTAATAATTTCGATCTTGCATGGAGTGTAGAATTTGTTGAACATGTATATGAAAAATACATTCCTAATTACGTTAAGGCAATGCAAAAATGCAAATATTTAATTATGACATATGCACCAGTTGGACACGGCGGTCATCATCATGTAAATGAAAACACACAGGAATACTGGATAGATACTATGACCCAATATGGATTTAAATATTTAGAAGATGCTACAAATGAAATGCGTAGGCATAGTACAATGGGTACAAAAAAGAAACATAGATTTCTACAAAGAACAGGATTGCTTTTTAAAAATGAACGTAGTAGCGATTAAAGAATTATTATGGAGTTGGCATCCACTACCTAGGACTTGGAAAATTGTTCCTTATGCTGACAAAGATTCTATTCAAAATGCTGATGTACTTGTACAATCAAACCAATCTGGAAGTAAAAAAGAACGCAAACTTGGCCATATATATAACTTTGTAAAAGACAGTGGCAAGCCTTTTATTGTAACAGAAAGTGCAGTCTTTAGAAAAAACATGGCAGATCCTGATCCAGGCAAACCTGGAAAGACATACCACCGATTTAGTTGGACAAGTTATTTTAGAGACGAAGGTGATTACTGTAATGAAAATAGTCCCAGTGACAGATGGGAACAAGTAAAGAAAGATCAAAACTTAGTTGTAAAAGATTGGCGTACTAAAGGAGACTATGTATTAGTATTGTTACAACGTCCAGGTGATAGCAGTTTAGTAAACCTAATAAAAAAACACGGAAGTTACGAAGGCTTTGTTACTCACACATTAAATGAAATCAAACAGAATACTGATAGGCCTATTAAGGTACGTATGCATCCATCACGTATAGATAGACAACGGGCAATATTAAAAGACTATGATGTACAAATAAGTGAAAATCTACAGGGTGCAGGATTACTATCAGGTGGTGCAGGACTTCAAGCAGACTTTGACAATGCTTGGTGTGTTGTAGGATTTAATAGTAATGGACTAACAGAAAGTGCAATGGAAGGCATTCCTACATTTAGTATGTGTCCAAGTTGTATGGCTTATGATGTGTCAAACAAAAGTTTAAAATTAATTGAACAACCTATAATGTATGAAAGACAACAATGGTTAAATAATTTAGCATACTGCCAATGGCGAGAAGATGAATGCATTGCAGGATTGCCTTGGGAACATTTAAGGAAAAAATATGCCTAAAAATAAATTTGCAAATATGACTATACATCCGAATAGTGCTAAACTAAGTGCTGGTAATTTTAAAGTAGAAAGAAGTTCATGGCACAAAGGAAATTTAAATTATTTTCCTGCCAAAAAAGAACAATTTGCAGACCTAAATGAATTAGCAAAAGAATTTGTATTTAAAGGTTTTGGACCAGATTCACCTATATTTGGTGACGGTGATAAAGTTGTAACTATGGGAAGTTGTTTTGCTGATAGATTACGTGCATGGTTGAATGCAAACGGAAAAGGAACAACTTACATAAATGTACCCGAAGGACTAAACAACAGTTTTGCAGTAAGACAATATTTAGAATGGGCACTTACTGGAGATAGAAGTACAGATGCTTACTGGTATGATAATGATAAGACATTAGGTGCATTTCAATGGCAACCAGATCAAGAACAACAAAAACTTCTACAACATTTTAAAGAAGTAAGTGCAGTAGTTGTTACATTTGGTTTAGGTGAAGTATGGAAAGATGTAGAAACAAATAATGTATTTTGGAGAGGAGTACCAGCAAAATTTTATGATCCTACAAAACATAAATGTGTTACATCGACTGTACAAGAAAACGTAGATAATATGAAACGTATTGTTGACCTTATACAAAAACATGCAGGTGCAGATACAACTGTAATTTTTACTTTGAGTCCTGTACCACTTAATGCAACATTTACAAACCGTCCTACTATAGTAAGTGATTGTGTAAGTAAGAGTATATTACGTGTAAGTTTAGATGAATTTTTCCGAGATAATAATTACAAAAATACTTACTATTGGCCTAGTTTTGAAATGGTACGTTGGGTAGGAGCACATACAGATATGCCTACATTGTTTGAAGACGATACGACTAGACACGTTAACAACGACATTGTAAAAATTATTATTGAAAATTTTGTGTCTAAATTCTTCAAGTAAACAGAGTATCTAAATAACTTTGTTCAACTTTTTTATCTTCTTTGAAATATAAATTTATAATATTATATAAATTATTTGACTCTTTAAACTTCGTTGCAACGTCATGAGCACCGTATGTAACTAACTTATGAATGTTATTATTATTAGGAATAAGATCCATATGTTTAGTTTCGTAACCTTTATGTCCAGATATAAAAGTATAATCAGTCCATGGAGCAAAAGTCATTTGTCTATATTTGAATTTCTTTATCTTGCTTCTAGGACCTGTCCAACGTTTTTCCCAAGGCACTATACTAGGATCAATACTATACTGCGGAGCAAATCCTAATACTTTTTTTACATTATATAACGAAGCAAATATTGTAGCATTGAAAGCACCCATGCTATTACCTAATGTATATACATTTTCTGTTTTAATATGTTTTGTGATTTCTTTGTAATTGATACTATTAAACCAACTTTTGTTTTCGTCTAAAACCCAAATTACATTGTATCCATTATTTTTTAGATTGTAAAATTCTAAATTTGTACCTTGTAATGTATTTCCTATACCACTAAAACTTATTACAGTATGCTTACTTCCTGTGTATAAACTTTTGATTTGTGCCATAATATTATTTATAGATTATATGCGTACATAAATATCTACATGGACGTTGTATTAGTGACAGGAGGATTTGACCCATTACATAAGGGCCACATTGAGTACTTCAAAGAAGCACGTAAATTAGGTGATAAACTTATTGTAGGTGTAAACAGCGATGAATGGCTTACACGTAAAAAAGGAAGACCGTTTATGCCTTTTGAAGATAGGATTGCAATTATCCAACAACTAGCAATAGTTGATAAAGTAATATCATTTGATGATAGTGATGATAGTGCATGTCACGCAATTTTTCATACACTAAGTACACATGGTATGAATACTAAAGTTATTTTTGCTAATGGCGGTGATAGAACAAATACAACTACTCCTGAATATAAAACATACGGTGATACTCATAATGTAGACTTTGTATTTGGTGTTGGAGGTGAAAAGAAAATTAATTCATCTAGTTGGATATTAGACGAATGGAAAACACAAAAAACAGAACGCCAATGGGGTTATTGGAGAGTGTTAGATCACAAACCAGAAAAAGGATACAAGGTGAAAGAACTTGTAATTTATCCTGGTAAAAGTTTAAGTGATCAGAAACACTTCAAGCGTTCTGAACAATGGATTATACTTGAAGGTGTTGTAGATATGCAGACAGAATGGAATGGTAATACCCAAACAATGAAACTAGCACCTCATGGCATGCCGTATGAAATTAGTAAAGAAGTTTGGCATAAACCATCAAACTCCGGAAATGAAAATGCTCACATACTAGAAATACAATGGGGTAGTGAATGCATTGAAGAAGATATAGAAAGAAGAGACTAATGAAAGTATTTGTAGGTTACGACACTAGAGAAGATATAGCATACCAAGTATGCAAACACAGTATTTTAAACAAACAGCCAGATGCAGATGTGCGTCCTTTAAAACAACAAGAACTAAGAGAAGCAGGTTGGTATACCCGTGCTATTGATAAACTTGCATCCACAGAATTTACATTTACACGTTTTCTAATTCCTGAATTGACTAACTTTAAGGGTTGGGCATTGTTTATGGATTGTGATATGATACTTACAACAGATATTAAAGAACTATTTGATCAAGCAGATGACAAGTATGCTGTTATGTGTGTACATCACGATTATAAGGTAAAGGAAGAATTTAAAATGGATGGACAAAAACAAACTATCTATCCTAGAAAAAACTGGTCAAGTGTTATGCTGTTTAATTGTGAACATCCTAGTAACAAAACATTAACACAAGACCTTGTTAACAATCCTGAAATAAACGGTGCGTACTTGCATCGCTTTAGTTGGCTAAAGGATGAGGAAATTGGAGAACTAGACCATACTTGGAATTACCTAGTAGGAGTATACGACGACATTGAAAAGCCAAAATTAATACATTACACAGAAGGAGGACCGTGGTTTGAAAATTATAGGAACTGCGAGTTTCACGAATTATGGAAGCAAGAACTAAAATCAATGATGGAAGTGTAGTTAATCATCTAGCAATTGATCCCCATGACGGTATAGTATTATGCTGGCAACAGGGAACAAAAGCACATTGGTTAGATGGATGGAAACAATTACGTAACTGGCCTATAGATAAACCAGTTGCATTTAGAGGCATGACTGGGCGAAAAATTGTTAATGAATGTGCAAAAACAGGTCGTGATTATTTTTATATTGATACAGGTTATTTAGGTAATAGACAAAAGCGTAAGATTTATCATCGGGTAGTGTTAAATGGAATGCAACACAGTAATTTTGTAGAAGTACCAGACGACCGTTGGAAAAAACTTGATTACGATAGTCCTACAATGAATCTAAATTTTCCTGGTTGGAAAAAAGATGGCAATGCAATTTTAGTAGTTACACCAAGTGAAAAACCTTGTAAGTTTTATGGAATAACTCGCGACCAATGGGTAAGTGAAACACTTGAAACTTTGAGAAAACATACTGATAGGCCTATAATTGTAAGAGATAAAGGATTACGTAGGGAGCGTATCGGAGACGGAAGTTTATATAATCAACTAGATAAAGATAACATTTTTGCAGTTGTAACATATAACAGCATTGCCGCTACAGAAGCAGTGGGGTATGGTGTACCTGCATTTACATCTGCACCAGGTGCGGCAGATATGTTATGTGAAAAAGACTTTACAAAAATAGAAACACCACGCTATGAAGACGACCAAAAAGTGCGTAAGTGGCAACATTGGTTAGCATACTGTCAATTCAGAGTAGAAGAAATGTCTAATGGCACTGCACTTGATATTATAGAAAGGTGGGATATTAGATGAGCCAGTTATCAGTAGCATCATATTTGATGGGTATTCCTCCAGGCAATACTAATCCAGAAAAGCCTAAAATTATACATAACTTTATTAAAGGTGTAAATGCTTGCGGAGATAAAGGAGCCGTTGTTACTGGCTGGCATGCTATGAATACTGACGTAGGTGTTATTCAAGGATTTGTACATGCTAATAGTAAGAACGCTAGACACTTACGATTGCGTAAAAGTGTATTTGATAACCAAATTAACAGAGGAAAACGTTGTGTGATTGTAGATGCAAATTTATTTTTAGCATATGATCCAGGCAACACACATGAATATTTACGATATAGTTATGATGGTATATTTCCTACAACAGGCGAATACTGTTACTCTAATCCAGATCCAAACCGTTGGAGAAAGATGCAACAAAAATTAAATATTAAAGTAAAAGACTGGAACTTAGATAATGGCCCTGCTGTACTAATTTGTTGTCAAAGAGATGGCGGTTGGAGTATGGATAATCAAGAAGTTGTTCCTTGGTTAGTAAAAACAATTAATGAAATACGTCATCATACAGATAGACAAATTATAATAAGATTTCATCCTGGAGACAAAAAATCAAGAGACCATGTTCGTAATTTAGCAAAATATAAAATTGCTAAAATACGTATAAGTTCAAATAAAAATATAATGCAAGATTTTGCACTTGCTAAATGTGTAATAAATTATAATAGTAGTCCTGCTATTGTAAGCACTATAGAAGGTATACCTACTATACAATTAGATGCAAGCAGAAGTCAAGCGGCTGGTGTGGTTCATGAAAAATTTACAGCAATTGAAAACCCAGTAATGTTTGATAGAGGACCTTGGTTAGAAAAATTAGCACAATGTCATTGGACACTAGATGAACTTGCTACAGGAGAAGCCTGGCGTCATATGCGTAAATGGGCAGTAAAGGATTAGTATGAAAATTACAGCAGTAACTACATTTCATAAAGAAGGAATGTTAACATATGGACAAAGATTAATAGATAGTTGGCAAGAAAAAGTTGACCCAAAAATAAAATTAATTGTGTATGCAGAAGATTGTGACCCACAAACAAATGGAACAAACGTTGAAGTATTAGATGCAAAGTTTGTACTTACAAAACTAAATGCATTTAAAGAACGTTGGAAAGATGTACCAAAGGCAAATGGAAAATGTCCTTGGCCTGAAAAACGTCCAAGAGATCATCATAAAGAATTTAAATGGGACGCAGTCCGATTTGCTAATAAAGTATATGCTGTGTTTGATGCATGTGAAGAAGAAGGCAGTGATTGGGTAGTATGGGTTGACGGCGATACGTATGTTCATAGCGAATGGAGTTATGACAACTTTGCTAGATTGCTACCAAATGAAAGTTGGTTAACATATGTAGGAAGAGGACAAGGATCACAAACTTGGCCAGAGTGTGGATTCTATGGACTTAATATGAATGACAAGCAATGTAGGAAATTCTTACAAGATTTCGAAGAAGCATATGAAGATGCTGACGGACCAAAAGGAATATTTCAATTAGCAGAATGGCACGACAGTTATGTCTTTGGAGATATTCTAAACAAACATAGAAATTACAATCCAAGAGTATTAGACTATAGTGCGGCAATATATGTTAAAACTGCAAAGACAGGCGGCGGAGGTCATCCATTAATCAACACCGAACTTGGCAGATATATTGATCATATGAAAGGTGCTCGTAAGCACGATGGACATTCTCAACGCAAAGATCTAATGGGGCATCGTACTGAAGCGTATTGGAATGAAATTTAATTTACATGAAAGATTTGGTGCCCTTAATAGTAAGCCTGTTTTTAACTCCTTTCGTAATGGCGCTTTGGCTCTCGGTCATGATGTTGTGTCTGATAGCGATGATGGTATTGATGTCATTTGGAGTGTTCTTTTTCATGGCAGAATGGGCGGAAACAAAGATATATGGGAAAGAAACCAAAGGCAAAATAAACCAACTATAGTACTAGAAGTAGGTGGAATAAAAAGAGGAACAACCTGGAAGGTAGGATTAAATGGAATTAATAGAGATGGTAGTTTCGGTTCTAGCAATAATGATAGCACTAGGGTACAGCAACTTGGATTGAAAGTTGCACCTTGGCGTAGTAACGGCAAGTTTATCTTAATATGCGGACAACACGATAAAAGTTTGCAATGGCAAAATATGCCACCAATGAGCAAATGGGTAATGGATACTATAGAAATTATTCAAGCCAATAGCAATAAACCTATTATATTTAGACCACATCCAAGATGCCAATTACCTTCTATCGAACGTCAATATAAGAATGTTTATAGGCAAGAACCAAAGCATATTACAGGATCATATGACGATTTTGATATGAAGTTTGATGATATTTTTGCAACAATAAGTTGGTCAAGCAATCCTGCTATACATAGTATAATAGAAGGCGTACCAGCGTTTACAGGCCCTAGTAGCCTGGCATACGATGTTGCTTTGCAAGATTTTTCTAAAATAGAAGATCCGTTGTACGGAGATAGAACACAATGGCTAAATGATTATGCTTGGACAGAATTTACACTTGAAGAAATTTCTTTAGGTTTACCCATTAAACGCTTGACATCATTACTATAAGATAGTATAATGTAAGCATGAAGTTAGAAACCGTAGAAGATTATCTTGAGGTACTTGCCGGATTACAAGGCAATGATAAAATCAAACTTGTACAAGAAGACTGTACTATTTTGTATAGTATTGCACGTCAAGTCTTTAGGGGAAAAGCATTTACAGATAGACAATTAGATGTTGTATGTTTGAAATTGGACTACTACAGCAAACAATTTACAGATATAGGATATACAAATTTACAAGAAATACTTGCTATGCGTACGACACGTATTCCGTTGAGAACTGTAGATAGGTCACAATGGATAAAGATTGTTGACGAACCAAAACGTAATACTCCGCATTTTGCTACTTCAAGAATGGGCAAAAAGGCTAAAGAAAAAGATCTTGCAAAAGATTCACATATTGCAATACGATTTCCTTTTAGTAAAAAAATAATTATGTTGATAGAAAAACTTGCACATGCAAATAGACAAGGCTATTATCATGAAAAAGGATCACACATTCATTATTTTAAGATTACAGAGAATAGTGTATATGATATTGTAGAAACTTTTAAAAATAAAAACTATGAAATTGACAAACGTATTTTAGAATATGCTGAGCAAGTAAAAATAATAAAAGATAAACCAGAAAAATATATTCCAGGAGTATATAATTTTAAATTACTGAATACAACAAAAACTTTACAAGATAAAATAAAAGAACATTTAGGTGAACTTACACAAAATAATGTTCATTTGTATAAGGATAGAAGTTTACTTTATGGACTAGATCATTTTGATGATATACATTCATACGTGAATCAAACTTCAGTATTAACACAAAGAATTATAAAAAGAACTGAACCATCTATATTCATTTCTAAAAATGAATGGTCATTTGATGCTGTTGTTTCTTCATTGACTGAACTTAAAAGGTTCCCCTTACTAATTGTTATTCCAGAAAAATATCCTTTAGATTATATTTCTACTACATATCAGAGCCTAAAAGGATTTGTTGATAAAACTAAAATTAGTACAATGTTTAGATTAGATAATAAAACAGATAAAGAATTTAACGAATATCTCAAAGATAATAAACTTAATAATCCTCTTGCAAAAGATACAAAAGTAGTGTATATTAGTAGTAGTAAAAAGTTTCCTAAACCACTTTTTGAATCAGATTGGAAAGCAGAATCTGTATTACTATTAGAGAGTGTAAGAAACCCAAGACTAGATCCTTTCTTTGATAGAGATTTGGTTATTCATTATGATGAAGTAGAATCACAAATGGGGTCTTATAGGAATATGCATATAGCAGGACAAATACAAAAAATATGAAAACATGTAAATTAGTAATCGAAGATGAGGTAAACATCAAGATCGAAGGACTTGATGTAGACGTAAGACGTAAGTTATCAAATGCTCTTAAGTTTGAAGTTCCTTATGCACGTTACATGCCACAGTATAAACTAGGACGCTGGGACGGCAAGGTTGCTTTCTTTGGTCTTGGAGGTACAGGTTATGTTAATCATCTTGATACAATAAGCAATGTTCTTCATAAACAAGGTGTTGAAATAGTTGATATTGAAGATAAAAGACATCCTATACAACTAGATTTCAATCCAATTACAGAACGCTATTGGGCTGATCAAGGTGTGTGTTGGCCTAAAGGACATCCAGCAGAAGGTGACGAAATCATTCTGCGTGACTATCAAGTTGAGGCAATCAACAATTTTGTTTCTAATCCACAAAGTCTACAACAGATTGCTACAGGTGCAGGTAAAACAATCACAACTGCTACATTATCACATTTAAGTGAACCGTATGGACGTAGTATTGTAATTGTACCTAATAAATCATTAGTAGAGCAAACAGAAGAAGATTATATAAATTGTGGATTGGACGTAGGTGTGTACTTTGGAGACAGAAAGCAACTAGGTAAGACTCATACTATTTGTACTTGGCAAAGTCTTAATATACTTGACAAGAAGCATAAAGATGGCTCAGCAGTATTATCACTAGCAGAGTTTTTAGAAGATGTAAGCACTATTATTGTAGACGAAGTACACCAAGCGAAAGCAGAAGTTCTTAAGAACTTACTAACACGCAACCTACGTAATGCACCCATAAGATGGGGACTTACTGGCACAGTACCAAAAGAAAAGTTTGAATTTGAAGCAATACATGCGGCGTTAGGTCCTGTAATAGGACAGATAAGTGCAAAAGAATTACAAGACAAAGGAGTACTTTCTCAATGTCATGTGAATATAGTACAACTAATTGATACACAAGTTCATAGTGGATATCAAGAAGAATTAAAATATCTTGTTACAAATCAAGCAAGAATAAAATACATAGGTAATTTATTAAACAATGTAAAACAATCAGGCAATACACTAATACTAGTAGATAGAATATCAGCAGGAGAAATGTTACAGGAACTTATTCCTGATTCAACATTTGTTAAAGGCGATGTAAAATTAAGGGACAGAAAAGACACATATGACGAAATAAAAGAAGGTACTAACAAAGTAATTATTGCTACATACGGAGTAGCGGCAGTTGGTATTAACATACCGAGAATTTTTAATCTTGTATTAATTGAACCAGGCAAAAGTTTCGTAAGAGTTATACAATCAATCGGCAGAGGCGTTAGAAAGGCAAAGGACAAAGACTTCGTACAAATATGGGATCTTACATCAACATGTAAGTATGCGAAGCGGCACCTTACCCAACGTAAAAAGTTTTATAAGGAAGCACAATACCCATTCACAATAGAAAAGGTGGATTGGAATTAATATGAGAATATTAACATTAGATAATCAGACTTATCATTTAGATAAGGTACCTGATGAAATAGAGGAGGACATAAGGTTTAGTGTTTTGGATAATAGCGATCCAAAAAACCCAGACTTTTATTTTGTTCCTTTAATATTTCTTGAATCATTTAGTGCGCCTGCTATGGTGCTAGATATTGGTGGTAACGAAATAACAATGCCACTAGATTGGTGTATAGCAGTTGGCGACAGTGAATCTGGAAATGACTTGGAAGTATTACCATTGACTAGTTTGAACGATAGAGGATTCGAAGCATTTCTTTTTAATCCTTTAACAAGTTATACAACTATGTTTACAGAAGTAAAAATTGTAAATTTTTATAATGATGTAAAATGGTATTTTCCAAAAATGAAAAACGGACAACTATTGAGTGTGCCAATTAAAGATGGTACTGATTCTAAATGTGCGTTTTTTGTAAAAGACATTAGTCGACAAAGTGAACTAATCGACTATGCGGCTTTGCTTTAAGGAGGTATAGATGAAAGCAGGTAAGATATGGGGTCAGACGGAACTGATCCATGCTAACGGTGTTTTAGAATTTCATCGCATTGAATTCAAAGCAGGATTCAAATGTAGTGAACACGAACATCAATTTAAATGGAATGGCTTTTATGTAGAGTCAGGAAAAATGCTTGTCCGTGTTTGGCAAGATGATCAAGGACTTGTTGATGAAACAATTCTTAATGCAGGTGACTTTACACAAGTCAAACCTGGTAAGGTTCATCAGTTTGAAGGTCTTGAGGATGGTGTAGCATTTGAACTATATTGGGCTGAATTCAACCATAATGATATTGTAAGACGTACAAGTGGAACCGCAGTCAAGTAAGTTAAACAAATGGATTTCTGATTGGGTTAAGCAACTAGACAAAAATAAAAAATGTCCTTTTGCAAAACCTGCGTTTGACAAAAATAAAATGAAAGCGGTAATGTTAAATAGCATTGACGCTTACCATTTCTGGCACAACGTTTCCCAAGAGGCAGAAAAATTTGATGATACTTATGATGTGGTTATTGTAGCAATGGAAACAGATGAAACAATAATTACCCCTCAGCAAATGCAAGGTGGAGTTGATTGTGCAAATGCAGATTATAACAGTAGGAATATAGACTTATGGTGCTTAAATTTGTATAATGAGTTATACACAATGGTACTACTCCAACGTTTATCTAAACTAGATGACGCTAGTTTGCAATTTGAAAAGAAAAACTACTACAAAAATCAACACCCTTATATGTATAATAAGCACATAAAAACAAGAAGAAACATGAGAAACAGGTTGACAAAAACCTAAATAACCTATATAATATTACTAATATAGACATCCACGTCTAAAACTCGGAGAGAATAAAAATGGAACTAAAATACGAAGATGCAAATATAACAGATCTAATTAAAGAGAGACTGGAAGATGCCGGCATAAGATATTGGGCTAACGACAACATTAGTTCAGTACTTGAAGAGGGTGACAAAGAAAAGTTAATTGAAGAAGCGATTCCTGCTTTTGAAAATGTATTACAAAAATTATTAATCGATACAAAAACAGATCCTAATAGTCAGGATACTGCAAGACGTATGGCTAAGATGTATATAAATGAAATAATGTCTGGTCGTTACGATCCTATGCCTAATCCAAGTGCATTTCCTAACTACATTGAAAATGGTTATGAAGGCATGTTGGTTGTGCGTAGTGAACTTACAAGTTTATGTTCACACCATCATCAAACTGTAAAAGGTGTGGCGTATATTGGTATCATCGCCGGTCCTAAGTTGTTAGGACTAAGCAAGTATACCAGGATTGCACAATGGTGTGCAATGAGAGGTACCTTACAAGAAGAACTTAATGTTATGATTGCTAATGAGATTCAAAAGCAAACAGGCAGTGAGCATGTAGGAGTATATGTTCAAGCAACACACGGCTGTTGTGAGAACAGAGGCATTAGAGCAAAAAGTAGTTTGACACAAACAACTGTTTTGCGTGGTGCTTTCAAACAAGACCCAGCAACAAAGAAAGAGTTTATCGATAACGTTAAACTGCAACAAGAATTTGCTTGCGGGAACTAAAACTATCAAATATAGGAGGAAAATATGTTAGATAAACTATTCGGTTTAACAAAAGCCGGAACGACTGTAAGAACAGAAGTGATGGCAGGACTTGCTACATTTCTTACAATGGCTTACATTACTGTAGTGAATCCTGCTATCCTTTCAACAGAAGGATCAGGCATGGGATTTGGTGCAGTCTTTACGGCAACTATTATTGCCGCAGTAATCGGTACATTGATTATGGGACTATGGGCTAATTGGCCTGTGGCACTAGCACCAGGTATGGGACTGAATGCGTTCTTTACGTTTGGTGTAATCTTTGGCATGGGTTACACATATCAACAAGCACTAGCGGCTGTGTTTGTAGCAGGTTTAGTATTCATTGGCTTGAGTGTTACACCCGCTAGAAAGTACATTATCAATAGTATTCCTAAGTCTATGAAGTTAGGCGTAGGTGCAGGTATTGGCTTGTTCCTTGCAATTATTGGACTTAAGAATGCAGGTGTAGTTGTTGATAATCCTGCTACATTAGTAGGTTTAGGTGACATAAGCAGTTGGCCTGTCCTATTAACAGGATTAGGTTTTGCTATTATGGCTATCCTTGACAAACGTGGCGTGCCAGGTGCAGTCATTATTGGTATCCTTGCAGTAAGTGTTATTGCATGGGTAACAGGTATTGCAGACCTAAATGGTTTAGCAGGTGCAGTTCCAAGTCCAGAACATGCATTGAGTATGGATTTTAGTATGATTGCTACTGCTGGTTTCATTGGTGTAGCGTTTGCTTTCTTATTTGTTGACTTTTTTGATACGGCAGGCACACTTACAAGTGTTGCTAACCTAACTGGAAAAATTGACAAAAAAGGCAATGTTGAAGGAATTGATAAGGCCTTACTTGCAGATTCTGTTGCAACAACGGCAGGTGCTCTAGTAGGTACTTCAAATACAACTTCTTATATTGAAAGTGGTGCAGGTATTAAGGAAGGCGGCAAGACTGGTTTGACAGCAGTTGTTGTTGCTATCTTATTTGCGGCATGTCTGTTTTTTGCTCCATTGGCACAAAGCATTCCTGCGTTTGCAACTGCTCCGGCATTGATCTTTATTGCTACTTTTTTCCTACGCAACATTGCAGATATTGCATGGGATGATGTAAGTGAATATGCTCCGGCTGTATTAGCGGCTGTGCTTATGCCACTTACGTTTAGTATTGCACATGGTATTGCACTAGGCTTTATTGCATATGTTGTAATTAAAGCATTAGGTGGACGTACCGCTGATCTAAATGCAGGTAGTATTGCCATTGCGGCCGTAAGTGTGATTTACTTTGCGGCGGTGTAATGGGTAAACTTTTACCTAACGAACCTTTGATATACGAGCGAGCCAACGGTGTTGTGTTCGCTCGTTATCGCGACAAACCAGAAATAGCAAGATGGGTTATAGGTGGAGACCCAGGTGCGGTTGCTAGAGAGCAGGGCGAATTATTAGATTATTCCGAGTGGAAACAAATGTGCGAACTAGCAGTTACTAATCATACATTAAAAAAATTAATGGACAAATTAGTGAATACATACTATATGATAAAGGAGGAACGACAATGAAATATGTTATCGATATAGATGGAACAATTTGTAAAGAAGTTATTATACCAAACAGCGGGGGTAAAAAAGATTACGCGAATCATATTCCAATTCCAGAACGGATTGAAAAAGTTAATAAATTGTATGATGCAGGACACACAATAAAATATATGACTGCACGAGGTTGTGTAAGTGGTAAAGATTATTATAATTTAACAAATAACCAATTAGTAAAATGGGGAGCGAAGTTTCACGAATTAAGCGTTGGAGAAAAAGAAAACTATGATGTTTGGATAGACGACAAGGCTTTTTGGAGTGAAAACTTTTTCCGTGAAACAGGAGAAACTTATGAGTAAATTTATTGCGGCAATGGATCACAGTGGAGGTTCAACAGGCGGAGTATTAGAACGTTATGGTTGTGAATATACAGAAGAAAATAAAATGGACCTAGTTCATGAAATGCGTTTACGTATGATTAATTCGCCAGATTTTAATGGTAGCAACATTTGGGCCGCTATCTTATATAAAGATAGTGTAGAACGTGGTGCAGTTGATGTGTTAGGAAACAAACGTATTGAAGCAATACTTAAGGTAGACAGTGGTTGTCATATGAATGGATTAATGAAAGATTTTCCACTAGACGAAATGATTGATTATGCTATAGCAAAAGGTTGTACAGGAACTAAGATGCGAAGCATTGTAAAGACACCTATGATTCTAAATGCAGTACTTGACCAACAATTTGAATTAGCCACAGTAATATATACAGCAGGACTTATGCCCATTGTAGAACCAGAAATACCAATTGAGCATGAAGAGAAAAAAATGATGGAAGAACTTCTTGCTAGAGAATTAGAAAATAGATTAGATAAGTTTGATGGCAAATGTATATTGAAATTGACATTACCTGATACGCCTAACTTGTTTTTAAAACTTACTCATCATCCTAATGTATCTAAAGTAGTAGGATTAAGCGGAGGATATAGCACTGTAGAAGCATGTAATAGACTTGCTTTGCAAGAAAATATGACTGCTAGTTTTAGTCGTGCATTGAGTGAAGGTTTACTTGTATCACAAACAGAAGATGAATTTAATGATAAAATTAGTAGTAATATCAAAGCAATTACTTTAGCAAGCAGATGACAGAATTATTTCAACACGGAGATTTTATAAGTCACGCAGGCTTGCCTCTGAAATGGAAACTAGAGTGTGATGCAATCACAGACGACGGGTGGAAGTGTCTTGCAAAAATGATAATGGACTATCAAACTAAACCATTCTATGAAGCAGTTGGTATTCCACGTGGCGGATTAAAATTAGCAGAGGCACTTAATGAATATGCATCAGGAAATCCAAGTGATTTTACTTTGATATGTGATGATGTATTTACTACTGGTACAAGCATGAAAGAGTTTATAGAAGAAAATTATCCAAATTGGTTAATGGGTATGGGATATAGATGGGTAGTATTTGCACGTCAACCAAGTAATGAATATCCTTTTTTTACTAGAGCATTATTTACAATGCCTAAATTACCGGAGACAAGATATGATTAGAATTATTGCTGGACCTTGTCAACACGAAACACTTGAACAAAGTTTACAAATAGCAAAGCATTGTGCAAAAATTTGTAAGAAAAATAAAATTGATTATGTGTTTAAGGCAAGTTTTGATAAAGCAAACAGAAGCCATAGTGAAGGTGTTAGAGGCGTAGGTCTGAAAACAACTATGGAAGACTTTCGTGAAATAAAAAAACAAGTAGACTGTAAAACAATTACAGATGTTCATAACCAAAATGAAATTTTAAAAATTGCGGCATATTATAATGATGCTGTAGATGTTATACAAATACCTGCATTTTTATCTAGACAGACTGATCTCATAAAGGCGGCATGTAAGACAAATAAAATTGTAAATATCAAAAAGGGGCAGTTCCTTGCACCATGGGATGTCAAAGGTATATTAAGCAAAACACAAGGTGCGAAAGAAGTTTGGATTACTGAAAGGGGAACTAGTTTTGGTTACAATAGTCTTGTTGTCGACTATACTGGTCTTATTTATATGCTCGACAATGTTGATGCTGATATCGTGTTTGATGTTACGCACTCTGTCCAAAAACCCGGAGGACTTGGGAATAGTTCGGGCGGCAATCGTGATTATGTCCCTGGGTTGGCTCGTAGCGGGTCTGCTCTTGGGATCCGTTCCTTCTTCATCGAAGTACACCCTATGCCTGATAAGTCGCCAAGTGACGGGCCAAATATGTTACGACTAGATGATTTTGAGGAGGTAGTAAATGACATCGTCCGCTATTCTTATACCCGCTAGATATGCAAGTACACGTTTTCCTGGCAAGCCGTTAGCAATGCTTGACGGTATATCTATGATTAGAAGAGTATTTAGAACTTGTGTAGATAGTGGCTTTGACACATATGTATTAACAGATGACCAACGCATATATGATGAAATAGGTCCTCATTGTTATATTGATGACGAAGAATATGATAACGGTACTGAAAGATGTGGAGGTGCTGTAAACAAATGGGACAAACTTAATAACTATGACCAATTTATAAATGTACAAGGCGATATGCCAGATGTTACAAAACAAATGATTGAACGTTGTGTTGAATGGTTAAAACATTATCCTATCAGCACAGTATATACAAACATGCCAAAAGAATTACAAAATGATCCTAATTCAGTTAAATTAATAAGAGCAGGAGATCAATGCTTATGGTTTGGTAGAGGAATGACAGGATATGGAGATTGGCATTTAGGAGTATATGGGTACAGACGTAATCCTTTAGAATTTTATCATACATATGAAATTGAGCAAGAAGAACAAGTTGAGAAATTAGAACAACTAAGATGGTTAAAAAATGGTTGGCAAATTGGATGTTCTAGTGTACAATTTAATGGTACAGAAATAAATTCACCAGAGGACATAGATATATGGCACAAGCAAAACTTCCAGTAAAAGATATACTTGCCGCAGTAGATATGAACGGCAAAGGTGTATGGGATGAACTAAATGATGATGAACGAAAGCAAGTATCATTTTGGCTTCTAAATCGTTATGTAAGCGCCGTACAAGGGTCTACAGATGATCAAGCGTTAGCAGTATTCAAAACAAATGAATATTATAATAAAAATTATATGGTAGTGTCCAAACATTTAAAACTTATGTGGCAACTACTTTGTGTATCAGGAAACACACAAAAAATACAATATCATCCCTGGATTGGATTTAAAAAGAAACCTTCTAACAATATAGCAAGTGGCATAAAACTTTTTCAAGAATTATATCCTAATATGAAACAAAAAGAAGTTGAAGCACTTGCAAGTATGCACACAAAAAAAGAACTTAAAGAAATTGCAGAAGCCTATAACATTCAAGGGATAAAATTTTGAGTACACTTTACGCAGTTGGTTGTTCACACACTAGATATTGCTGGCCTACCTATGCAGATATATTGTCTCAGGAATATGATAACTTTGAAAATTGGGGCCAGTCAGGATTTGGCAACTATGCAATTATGCATAGGGTAGTTGAGATTGCAGATAAAATGCAAACAGATGACAGACTAATTGTACAATGGACATACCCCACAAGATTTGATTTTCATAGAAAAGGTGATGGTTGGTACCAAGGCGGTAATCTACAACACAACTTTGATCAAGTACAAGACACTATAAACAAGTTTGCTTACGATCCAGATAGTTATCAATGGCATATGGAAACTTTTATAAAACTTACAAAACAATATCTTGATACAAACGTTGTTGATTATAACATGATTGGTGTTGACTTTAACATAGAAGACATTGAAGAGTTTCCAGATAAACAAGCACTACCGCCTTTATCTATAATGAAAGATTATGATATAAAACATAGAAAATTTGTTAATGTTAGACCTGATAGTAATCCGTTACCAGACTATGATCATCATTGGACACCTAAACATCACTTAAAATATTTAGAAGATGCAGGCTTTACAATTACAAAAAAGATGTTACAATATACTAATAACGTAGAAAGTTTACTAGATGAGATTACAGATTGGAAATGGATTAACCACAGAATGGTTACAAAAGGCTACATTGAAAGCGGCGACTATGGCAGATAAACCTTTTGTATGTAAGTATTGTGGTGCAGGATTTACAAGAGAAAAAACTCTCATGGTGCATATGTGCGAAAAGAAACGTAGACATTTACAAAAAGATGAGAAACGTGTGCAACTAGGATTGTATGCATTTCAAAGATTTTATGAGAAATCTATGTCAAGTAAAAAAACAAAGACATATCAAGAATTTTGTGATAGCCAATATTATAATGCATTTGTAAAGTTCGGAAGTTTTATAAGTAATGTCAAACCTTTATATCCTGAAAAGTACATTGACTATGTAGTTACGAGCGGTGTAAAATTAGATCATTGGTGTAAAGAAGAAATGTATGAGAAATATGCTATTGAACTTATTAGGCGTGAAGGAGTTGAAACTGCATTAGAACGTAGTGTAATGACTATGATGGAATGGGCTGACGAGCATGAAAATGCAACATGGAATCATTATTTCTTTTACGTATCATTGAATAGAGCAGTATGGCATTTGAAAGATGGGAAGATCAGTCCTTGGCTTGTACTCAATTGTAAGTCAGGAAAGGAAATGCTAGGCAAATTAAACAATGAACAATTAGAAATGATTTATCATGTAATGGATCCACAGCATTGGGCAATGCGTTTCAAACGCAATCCTAAAGACGTTGAACTTGTCAAAGATGTAGTAAAGGAAAGCAATTTATGAATTTAATTTATTATCCAAATTCTTTTTTAGAAAAACAGGTTAAACAATTTGACATAGAAAACCCTCCTGTTGATCCTAAAGAATTAAAAGCCAACATGGTAGAGATAATGTTAAATAACAATGGAATAGGATTAGCGGCAAACCAAGTAGAGTTTGACGGACAGGTATTTGTTATGGGTGATAAAGAAGACAATGCTACTATTTGTATCAATCCACAAATACTACAACATACACAAGAGACAGTACAAGACATAGAAGGTTGTTTAAGTTTTCCAGGTATCTATATGAATGTTACCCGCCCTAAAGAAATACTTGCAGAATGGTATGATGAAAATTTAGAAAAACAAACTGTGAAAGTAAGCGGATACTCTGCAAAATGTTTTTTGCATGAATGGGATCATTTGCAAGGTGTAACATTCAAAGATAGAGTAAGCAAAATGAAATGGAATATGGCTGTAAAGAAAGCAAGAAAGAAACGTAGAAATGTTTAGATGGGCTAACCCTACAGGACAAATGCAAGGTAAATTTATTACTTGGACTAATGATGATACTGCGACTTTCCAAAAACTATTGACACAAAATGGTCAAGTGTGTATACTAGTAGAAACAAAAATAAATGACGATGACCCATATGGATTTGAAAAAGTGAGCGGAAATATTATTACTGCATTAGGAAAATTAGAATATGTAGAAGGACATGAATATATAATAATGCAACTACCAAACATAACAGAGAAGTACAATGCCTGATATTGATATAGACTTTGCAGATAGAGAAATTATTTTAGATAAAATAAAACACAGAGTCGCTAAATTAGATACAGGTAAAAAACATAACACAGGTGTGTATGTTACAGAGTGTCCTCATAACCCAGTGGATAAACTTTCAACTATTGATTACGAAACAGCAGAAGATCGCGGTTACTTTAAATTAGATTTTCTAAATGTGTCTATATACAAAGATATAAA
>CEUM01012874.1_pt1 | contig 20471 bp, 16 predicted proteins | sample 356421 | NCBI WGS metagenome assembly CEUM01 (sample SAMEA2622716, study PRJEB7988) | marine metagenome | biome: marine biome (ENVO:00000447); feature: surface water layer (ENVO:00002042); material: "saline water (ENVO:00002010), including plankton (ENVO:xxxxxxxx)" | depth 5 m | reverse complement strand
GAAGGGTGCTCTAACTCAAATGTCAACTTTACATTAGCACTGTTAGCAAGACGTCTTAATCTTTCAAATGACCATGCTTCAAGGCCTGTTGCAAGTTGTAAATGATAAATTAATTCCTGTATTAACGGTTCTTGATCGATTGTTTGCTGAGCTTGACGCGAGTGCAGTCCTAAACGTCTCAAAACCTCATTCCATTGATGCCTTCGAGCCTCTAAGCCGGCATCGATAATAAGAATTCGATGTTGTTTTTCAATGGTTAAATTATCGAGCAAATTACTGCTGGCTTCAATAATATGTTCTGAGCGTTCGACTACTATTCTGTGATACTGCGTTGCATCACTACCAGTGTGGGTCGACCGCCAAGGCGCATTGTAATCGACTTTCGAGACCTCATGTAATGGCACCCAAGAAGGTAGTTCATCTTGGTTGCACCACGCAACATCTTGAAGATAAGCCCCACTATAACCAAGCCTGAATTTACCAGGATTGCATAGTTGGTGAATTGGTACAAAGTGAGAAACCTTAGTGAAAATTTCTCGTTCAATTTCAGTAAACTCTGGAGGAGTGTCTAGGATAATTATGCCTGATAAATCGCGTAAAGTAAACGGTAAATTATTGTCTTTGACCTCATCTAGTAATCGATTCAAGTGATGCTTCATCAAATCTGGATGGGTGCCTACAGCAGATTTCTCGATTGCCAAAAGTGCGTTTCTAAACTCCTTGACTCCAGGGTCAGATTCCCAATGTGGAATCTTGGAAAGTTTAGCAATTTCTTTGTGCAGTTGCACCAATCGCTGGGTTTTCCCTAATCCCCATTTCTTACCACTTATGTGAAGAAGAGGAAAGTCACCTTTTTCTGCCCGTTTAACACATTCTTGATGCACTTTGTACAATAATATGCTATCATCATCGAACACATTCGGTTGCCGAAAATCGGTAAGCAGGGCTCGAATCAATCTTTTTATTGTGAGATGACGGGATGAATCGATTGATGAATTATCTCTCGAAAGATGCGTAATTGAGGTTTGACGAGCGACTTCACTTGGATATAAAATCAACAAATTTTTGCCTGCGTCTTCAGTTAATGCTTGTTGCAACCACGGAGGTATTAATCTGCCACTAGGGGTTGATTCTATGGTAATATTATGTGTTAAATTTACCAAAATCATTCCCCCGTACACATTGGCAGAATTGCGACAGTTATTGAAAACTGTTGTCGAAATCATGCAGAACGGGAGAATACTTGAGTAAAAACATAGCGCAGATGGTTTCAAATTTATCTCGCTGGTGGGATTGTTATGCGTCGAGTTCTCGTGGTTATTGTAGTAGCCCTAGTTTTTGCAATGAGTCTGCCCCATTCAAATGCCAAACCTGCAGAGCCAACCAACACTGGAGCAGTCTTTGGAGGTCAACACGCCCTTATCGAGAACCTAACGACAGATTCTACTCCAATTGATGAACTGCCTGCTATTGCTGAGGACTTTACTGCTACATGGTGTTCTAACTGTGTGCAGGCTGAGCAGGTTTTAGATAAGTTAGAATCCGAGGGGCTTGTCCAAAAATACGAATTCCATCGTTCTCCGGATTATGAGGATCCTTTAGGTGACGATTTTGCCTCATCCTACATTACCGAACGGTATCAAGAAAATGTGCCACCATTGGTAGCATTTAATGGAACTATCAAAAAGCATGGAACCCTACCTGACTCGGACTCGTTAGAAAGTGACTATCGCGCAATGATTGCCACCCCTTTGGGAATGGGTAGTGGAGTTACGACTTTCCAGTGGACTCCAAAACAATACTGTGATTGTGACATACCTGACGATAGCGGAATTATTTCATGGAATTTGGATATAAATATGTCTGAATATCCTGACTCGACATTAAGCGTGAATGCTTGGTTTGTCGAGCAATCGGCAGAATTTTCTGATGGGGGTAACGGTGCTGGAGTATACCATGACATTGTAAGAAATATTACCGATTTAGGAAGCGAGTTAACAGGTACAAAGACGGTGCAAATCCCAAGTGCGAATGATGGTAATGATCTCGAGATTCATTTGCTATACATAATCAATCTTCCAGCGGACGAAACGCCTGAAGAACCGACATGCATGCTCCCAGAGGGATGTGATGAGGATGATGGCCTGCTACCGGGATTCACCGCTACCTTCGCAATAGTTGCAATCGGTGCAGCAGCAATGCTATCACGCAGAGATTAACGCTAGTTTGCTAACTGGCCAAATACCTTGATTACCTGCTCAATATCTTCATCGGTAACGTGGAGATGAATCACTGCTCTTACTGCAGTTGGGCCTACATCGAGGACGTCAATGCCATGCTCACCCAACTCATGCATCAGTTGTTTAGCACCCATATCACTGTCGATGTACACCATATTGGTTTCCACGGCGTCGAGATTGATACTAAATCCAGCCATTTTACTAACTTCATGTGCGAGGTGTTGGGCTCTTCTGTGGTCATCTGCTAATCTCTCGATGTTGTGTTCTAGAGCATACAATCCGCAAGCTGCTAAAAATCCTGATTGACGCATTCCGCCACCGAACAATTTACGCCATCGACTTGCTTTGGCGATGAAGTCTTTTCCACCAACCAGCAAACTACCAACAGGAGCACCCAATCCCTTGGATAGGCAAATAGAAACTGAATCAAAATCCCGCAGCATTCTTTTGACTGATGTTTTGGTTTTGACTGCAGCATTGAAAATTCTTGCACCGTCCATGTGAATTGCGCATCCGTGAGCTTTCGCTGTTGCCGCTATTGCGTCAAGCGTCTCTTGTGAATAACAGGTTCCACCGCCTCGATTTGCTGTATTCTCTACGCAGACCAAGGTTCCGTCTGGGTAGTGTCCTAAACTACCCTCTGCCTTACGAATTGCCTTCGCAACTGCTGCTGGAGTCAGTTGACCCTTTTCTCCATCAATTAATGCAACTGATACGCCTGATAAAGCTGCATAGCCGCCCCCTTCGTATTGGTAAATGTGGCTGGTTCTTTCCATGACTATCTCATCGCCTGGTGAGGTGTGCGCCCTAATTGCAATAGCATTGGACATCGTTCCTGACGGCACAAATAATGCCGCCTCCATGCCACACATCTCTGCCATTTTTGTTTCTAATTGGCGAACGGTTGGGTCATCCTGTAGCACATCATCGCCGACAACAGATGCCATCATGACATCCTTCATCGCTTGAGTTGGTTGAGTTACTGTATCGCTGCGAAGGTCGATTCTATCCAAGTTGTACTCTCGCATGGGCCTACCAAGTGGCCATCATTGATGAAGTAGGCGGATTCAAAGCAGTTTCAAATGGCCGGTCAAATCCTCTAATTTAACCTCATCATCTGGTCCAAATGCGACTACGGTTAACGAACCACTTGGAATTTGGGTTTTACCGGCGTCGGTTATTTTCACGACTTGAATGCCTAGATTTTGAGCTTTAGAAACTAAATCTTGTATACCATCATAATTTGCTTTTACACAGATTTTCTTCTGCCCTGATTTCAGCCATGAATCCAATGCCGATGGGTTTCTTTCGCCGGCTTTTAGAGTAGCAGATACTGATGCATGGCCAACTTGGGCTGCTATCTTTCCTTTGCCCATTTTCAAGTCTTGATTTACAACTAATACCAACTTCGTTTTTTCCGCAATAAACTGCGTGCTAATTTTTGGGGCGGTCAAACGATGAATAAATGAACGTAGACCCAAAGAAAACCCTCTCTAATACGGCTTTAATTTACCGGTAATTCCGTCTATACTACCTTTCGGTGCTGGGCCTATACCCAACACTGTTATCGTGCCGGATGGAACTTCAGTATGGCCCGCATCCTTGACCAAATGCGTGATTAATCCAGCCGATTTGGCGTCTATCATTATCTGCTTCAGCGATTCTAAATCATCGGTTACTAGGCAAATCTTGCGACCGCCGTTTGTTCGCCATCTTTCCATTAATCTAGGCTCTTGCTTTCTAGCAACAAGGGCACAGCTTACTGCCGCATGAGAACATTGAACCGCAACTTTGCCCGCAGATAATTTCAAATCTTTACGGACTACTAACGCCATCGAAGGGCCATCATGTTCTCGTGACATATCCATCGACTACTTTCTGTTCAATTTCTTCCATTGACTGGAACTTAGCAATTGATTCATTAAACCAAGTACCAAACCAGGCAGCTACAGTTAGGTTGCCAACGGCATGGAGCAGATCATATGGAATTCCATTCAGCAAGTAGAGTATAAATCCGCTAAACGAAACTGTCCCAAGAACGCTTAATGAAACAATAAAATCGAATAAGAATGCACTCAATGCCGCAATAACGTAAGTCTTATTCAACTGTAATTTACCATCGACGACGATATTCGCAGTAGAGCCGATAACGGCTACTACAGACCATCCTATCGCTTGATACAATGTCCATATCCCATCGCCAATAATGAAATTAGAAATCATTGTGACAAGAACTGCGAAAGCCACCCCTCTGCGGGCACCAAGTTGAGCGCCAATAATCAGTGCTGCTACAGTAACTGGCTGGATATTCGGTAACGGTACCATAATTACTCTTAGTAGAGAGATACTTGTGACCAGAGTTACGAAAGTGAGAATGTTTGAGACTTTTTTCATATCTGGTGATGCTAACATCCAAAATGCCAGGGCAAGTAAAATCACGTCGATGACCAAGCCCGTCACCGGTCCGAGAACCGGTCCATGGATGCCATATGACTGGAACATGACTAGGCCTAGAGGTTGAGTGTCTTGAGGATTGCCTAACTTAGAGCACTTTCCACAAGACTATACTATCAAATTGTATTTCGCTATATTCAGCAGATACTGTTCCGGGTTGACCATTGACAGAATATTCCCAGCCCTCGCCCGCAACATTGTTGATACTAACGACATATTTACCTAAACTACTGTCAATTATCTCCACATCAATTTCCTGCTCTAAAGCGGCTGCTTTGGTTAGCTCTAATACTGTCTCATGACCGATTAGCCCCCCGGTGACAATTGATTGATCCTTGAATTCAAAGATGATTACTTGCGTCCCCATCCATTCCTCTGGCCACTCATTGTCCCAAGCATCAGAAGCGGGAGCATCCTCATTGACTAAATCTGACCACGCTTGCATTAAATCGCCAAGTGTGAAGTATAACAAAACTGTACAAAACAAGGTGAAAAATTTGAACGCTGAGTGGAATTTTTCTCGAAGCAGACTGATACTGGTGGTGGAAATTAGAATTAGCGCACAAAGCATTGCAAGTATGGTTGGCCAATCAGTATCCGCTTGCTGTTGCTGTGACTGTTCTGCAGTTACTGGAGCAGAAGTCGAGTATAATTTCAAATTGGCATTGTCGTTCACCAACAACATGTGCTTGGCGCCGTCCATGGTCCATGATGCGACTCCTGATGTACCGTACCAATCGTCATGATAATTTGCAGTTCCCGAAAGGTGAAGAGTTCCATTATCACCCAAATGAAATATTTTGTAGCCGCCTTCTGCAGTGTTTTGGGGAGCGATTATATCACCAAAGAATTCTGATATTTCACCATTGGAAATAGAAGATTCAAAGTCAACTACTTCACACTCTGTAGTACACAAAATTGAGGTCAAATAGCGAGAGTCTGTAGTGATGATATATTCTCCAACAACGATCGGTTTGCCCGGACTAAAACCTGAATTCCTAACTATTGTAGATTCTTTTGAGACTGTATTAAAATCGTAAATTGCACTGCCTGATGATGTTTGTAAATGTATCAATAAGCGCTCTTCTTGTAACTCAATCGGGGGGTGTCTAATTTTTCCCTCGCCGATAAAATAACTGGAGATATTGTCTTCAGTAGCCGACCATAACCAACCGTTTTCGTCGCCTGACCAATAAGCGCCATTGACTTGTGTAATTCCATTTCGCCAGCCATTACCAATGCTTTGATTGAATTGCAAGTCACCGTTCAAGCAGAGTTGTACAATTTCATTTCTGGTCGGTATCGTGACAAATTCATCCTCAACTAGCATACTACCTGTTATGCCCCAAGCGAATACCTCGGTTTGATGTTGCCATATGAGGTGACCCGAGGTTGCATCAAGCGCTTGGAATAAACCATCTGACCAGCCAACTAAGACCATCGCTGGCCAACTTCCACAATTGCCTTCACCTGCTTTTACATATTCTAGGGGCGACATGTCTTGCATTGTTGAGTTAGTATTAGCAACCCGCCAATTTTCGTTACCATCAAAGTCAAGAGAATATACAGTGGGTATTCCTTGAGATAAACTAGATGACGAAGTTCTCAGGAAAATAGCCTCATCTGTAGTTATCGGTTGGGTTGAAACGAATACTTGGCCAAAATCATGCTCCCATTGAAGACTGAAATCATTATCATCGCTATGTGTAGTCGGTTCAGCGTGAGCGAATGTTGTGCAGAAAATTACAACAATCGCCAAAGATGACAGTATTGAACGCATTTTATTCACTTAGTCGCTTCAAGGATTGCTTGTTTAAGTAATGCACTAACTGCTTTGCCATCTGCAGCTCCAGCATGTTGCATAACGACGCCCATTAAGGGGCCTATAGCGCCCATACCTCGCTCCTTGACAAAGTCAATTCTTTCAGCAACTATCGCTGAAATTATTTCGGCTAGGGCGGACTCATCTGCGGGTTTTAATCCATTTTCTTCAGCATAAGCGATTATCTGTGCGAGGTCGGGCATATTTCCAACAAAGTGTGCTATGACATCATTAATTGATTCTCGAGTAATCTCTCCTTGCTCCTTAGCCGTCAATACTAGACTGGATAATATTGGGTCTACATCATCATTTTCGAGTAACACTGCTGCCCAAGCCTTGGCCGGTAAGTCATTCAAATGATTAACAAAGATGTCATCAAGTTCACGCGCTAAAATCTGATCTTTCTGGTCTAATGAAACATCAAATTGCGTCATGCGCTCCATACGCTCTTGATCTGTCATTGGAAGATTTGCTGTTATCGATTGCCATTTTTCAGTAGAAATTATTTGACTGGGTATATCTGTTTCGGGATACATCCTAGCGCCACCGGGCAGGGGCCTCATTGGTGCAGTTGTACCGTCATCAGGTGCGCCCTTCTTAATCACCACATTGCGAACTTCTTGCGGAATTCTGTGCCATGCGGCTCGGGCTCGTAAAAGGACGCTTTCTAATGCCAATTCAGCTTGCCACTGCGGTGCCAAACACAGTACGAAGCCGTCTTCATCAGAAATTCCTAAACTGGTTCTAACTTTTTCAACGTGAGAATTTTCTATACCATATGCTGGTAATTCGTCCGAATGAAATACGCCTCTAACTCCGGCCAACTTCGCTGCTCCAGCCAATTCACGGCCTAAGCGAGGTAGTTGTGCACCCTCAGAATCAAATTGTTTAACGCCGATTTTACCCGCAAGACCAGGGAGAGGTAAACCAAGCATTACGTAGGATTTATTCAAACCGTTAACCACCATTTTAGATTCGCAATCAAAAAATGCTTCAGTTACATCATTTAGCTTCAGCGGCAAATGTTCAGCCACTTTTTCCGCTACTTTTGCTTCAATTGTTTCGTCATCGCGGCGACGATCTGTTGGCAAATTGGGCAAACCTAATTCTGCTCTTAACGAGTTTGCTAGCCGATAGAAATGCAATTGCCTTACCATCTCTAATTCAATAATACGCGGAATCCAATCAAGGTCCTGACATCCTTTAATCTCGATTCTGTCACCACATGCAATTGAGACATTCAAATCTTGCCTTATGCTTCCCAATCCTCGCCTAACCTGACGAGTTTGCCGCAATGTTCGACCCAAAGCGATGGATGTCTCTTTAGCATGTTCAGGAGTTTTCACATCTGGCTCAGTAGCGATTTCAATCAAGGGAAGGCCCAATCTGTCAAGGTTGTAAATGACACATTCCCCTGTTTCTGTGGTGTATGAATCTAATTTTCTTGCACTGTCCTCTTCTAAGCAGAGAACTGATATTCCCACAGGATGAGAAGCTGTTGGTAAAATTCCACCAGTTGAGATTAGTGTAGTTCGTTGAAAACCGCTAGTATTGGAGCCATCTACCACTGTTTTCCGCATTGTTTGCAGCAGTGAAACAGGTTTAGCATCGAGTAGTGCCGATGTTGTCAAAGCGATATCTAATGCCGTCTCATCATGCCCTAATGGGGGTTGGTCATCTAGTTCAATCAACCCTGAGTTTGGTGTTTGGATGTACTCAAACGAACGATTTCGCCGTGATTCAAATCGCGCAGCGATATCGATTTTACCACCTTCGCCCCTTGCAGCTCGTAATTTTCGAGAGAATCGAGGCCAATCCTTAGGCAACGTCTCCATTGTCACATCATACAAATCACCGGGGTGTCGAGAATGTAATTTCCCAGTCGCCAATTGTTGATGAACTTCTATCCCACACATGAAGCCCAATTGTTCTGGGCTGAGGCTTTTAGCGTCGGTAAGGTCGCCTTCAGGTTCGGGAAAATGCGACTCGGCCATAGCAGTTCCAGTAATTCATTGTTCATGATATAAACGATTATCATCTTAAGGTTTGAATCGTATCATAGCCCTTAGGCAGCATTAAAGTTCCATCTCTAACCATTTTGTCAATCATGGTGTCCACTTTAGCGCGGTCTACATCGTGTTTTTGCATTTCATTGTAAATATCTATACGATCAGCGTACTTTATTTTCTCATTCGAGCGAGATTCAAGATCTCTAATTGTATCGATAAGTAAACGCTCATGATTCCTTGCTGACGCTTTTCGTCCTGTCTGCAACGTCGTTTCATCGAAGTTATCGCCCATCAATTCATTGCGCCAAGTTCTAGTCAATCGAATTGCTCTTTCAACATCGTCAATATTAGCCACATCAGACAACCTGATTCTAGCACTGGCTTCAGCCATACGCGCCACGGCTTCGAGAGAACGGGCTGTAATTGACACACTGTCTAATGATTCCCCGCCTTTCTTGCGCGTGTCGACATAGAATGCGACAATTCTGCCACGCGCTTCTTCATCGAGTTTAGGATGGATGACTCGTTTGGAATAAGCAATGTATTTCCTAATCAGTTCTTTGGTTAATATCTCGTCGCCTTCTTGAGATTTTTGGGTTGCTGAGGAAAGTTTTCTCGATGGGTCTGGCGCACTACCTTGATTCACCAATAATTCACTCGTACCCAATAATCGATTATTGATAATATGTTGAGCTATTTTAGCGTCTCTCTCCTGTTCTGCATTATCTGTGAGTAACCATATAATGTCAAACCGAGAAATCAGCGGAGGTGCTAGATTTATTTGAGCAGTAAATGGATTGTCGGATACTGGCTCGAACCGCCCATTTTTCGGATTCGCAGCCGCAAGAACTGCGCATCGAGTTCGCAAACTGGCATTGATTCCTGCCTTAGATATGGAAATAGTCTGTTGCTCCATTGCTTCGTGCATACTAGAACGGTCGGCATCATTCATCTTATCGAATTCATCAATCGCCGCTAATCCGAGGTCGGCCAGTACCAGGGCACCGGCTTCAAGAGTCCAGCGGCCATCTGCCGCAGAATCCTGCACTGCTGCAGCAGTCAAACCTGCTGCTGAGGCTGACTGACCGGAAGTAAATTGGCCTCTTGGTGATATTTTTGACATATAGTCTAACAATTGAGATTTAGCAACACCCGGGTCTCCCATCAGCAAAATGTGAATGTCGCCGCGATTACGAGTGCCGTCGGGGTTTAATCTTGCAACACCTCCAAAGAGTTGGAGCATCAATGATTCTTTTACCCGCTGCATGCCAAATATCGATGGAGCAATACTGCGGCTAAATAGGTCGTAGATATCTGAGCGGCTGGCTAATTCCTTAATCTCTAATTCCTCATCCTCGGTAATCAAAATCTCCTCAAGTGGTACATTTTGCCGTTCTAAAGAATGAATTCTAAGGAATATATCGAATACCGGGGTATCTTTGCCCCCTTTACGTTGAGATCTAATGAATAATACTCCGTTGGCCTTGACTCGATCACCTGGGTTCAGTTTACCTGCAATATCGTGTTCTCCAATACAGATTATTCTCTCAGGTTGTATTCCACCTTTGAGTTGTTCAGGTGATTCTTGAAGTTCAATGAATTGAGAGTTTATCAAAATAGATTCGTCTTCCTGCAATACAAATCTGGTTTGGCGTTTTTGGCGTCCGCAGCCACCGTCAATTTGTGAACATTCGATTGGCTCTATCAGCTCCTGTTCGTTGGGCTGTTTCACTTCAGTTATGTGTCCGCAAGATGAACACATGAAAGAGGCGGAGTAAATTCTTGGCCTTACGCCTGAAATCTTCGTTGCTATTGCATCGATTGCTAACATCATCCCAATATCATCAGCACGCAGTTGGGATACTGTCCGTATTTGGTCGCTTGGCAAATGTACAATCCTTACAAATGGGTACATCGAGGTGTGCCCCTCGTCTTGAAGGAATTGTCGCAATGCCTGATTTGCTGCTTGGAAGTGTAGATCTGGGTGAGTAAGGATATTTTGAGCGAAATCATCGTCGAATCCTTCGATTGTTCGATATGAAACTTCGAGCGATTGCTCATCAGGCCACTTCTGTGCTAAATTGTGAACAGCCTCGGCATACAAGTCTTGAATCATCGAAGTCCATCTTGCGGCCAAATCAAATTCTTGTAGCATAAATTACACCTACTCTACTGTGTTAGACTATCCAACTATTTGGCCCCGGTTTATGATTACTTCGATGATTTTGCTATACCCCCTAGTTTCCACTGGAGTTTAGCCATCCTCTACAACTGGTAATTCGATAGTTTAGCGATGTCCAGTGTAACTATGCCGAACCGTTGAACAAATCAGTGATGACCCCATGGACTGTTCATGCCCGCACATAGTTTCGCACCAATAACTGGTACAATTGAGCGTATAGTTATTGATTCAGCCTTGTTAGAAAATCGCTTAGGTGACCCAACTGAACGCGAGGTAATTATTCACATCCCAATACAGGGCAAGGAAATGATTCAACAGGGGATGCAATTGCCGGTTATGGTATACTTAGCGCCATTTACTTCCTCGGGTCTAGCAAGAGCTGGTTGGAAGGCCTTCAGTGAGACGCTTCCCCAACGACATGAGCGTTTAGTAAACGAAGGTAAAATGCAGCCGACTATCCTTGTGTTACCTGACTGCTTCACATCATTAGGCGGTAACCAATTTGTTGATTCAGCGATAATGGGTAATTGGAGTTCATGGCTACACAAAGCGTTGAAGCCCGCAATAAATGACCGCTTTCCAACAAACGGAAAATTTGCCTTATTCGGTAAATCTTCGGGGGGCTTTGGAGCAGTGCACAACGCATTAACGCATCCGGGTCAATGGGAAGCAATCGCATCACATTCAGGTGATGTTGGATTTGACGTGCTTTATCGGTCTGACTTCCCCACTACTGCCACTCAAATTAATCTCCAAGGTGGACTGGATGGCTTCATTGACCACACCAGAACATGTCGCAAGCTGAACAGTGATGATTTCCATGCATTGATGATTTGCGCCATGGCGGCGTCATATGATTCTCAAGCCGACGCTAATAACTCACTGGGCCTCAGACTCCCATTTGACCTCAAAACATGCACCGTCGATGAGGGCGCTTGGAAGCACTGGTTAACATACGATCCACTTCACACAAAGCATAACGATTTAGCCGCATTAAAACAACTAAATCTGCTCTTTATCGATTGTGGAAATAGAGATCAATATGGGATACAGTACGGTAGTCGAATGATGATACAAACCCTACAGGAAAACGATATCGATTGTCATTGGGAGGAATTTGATGGTACGCACTCGGGAATCGAACATCGGCTCGATATTAGTATGCCAATGCTGTCAAATGTGCTCCACTCCTGAGCCGATTTATTCATTGCCTGTCTTTGGCTGGAAGAAATATGGCTGATAAGATGGATTATGCCAGTGCTGGAGTAGATATTGACTTGGAAGGCACTGCAGTCGCATCGCTTATCTCCTCACTAAGCAAATCTGTAAGGCCAAGTGGAACGCACGGAGCACCGGTTGAATTACCCGGAGGTTTTGGTGGATTGATTGAATTTGGCGACTACCTACTGGCATTGGCAACTGATGGCGTTGGCAGCAAATTGCAAATTGCCTCTCAGCTAAACCAATGGTCAGGCGTGGGCATAGATTGTATGGCAATGAACGTAAATGACTTGCTCTGTGTTGGTGCAGAACCTATCGCGTTTGTCGATTATGTAGCGGTACCCAAACCTGACCCAGAAGTTCATGCCGCGCTTGGTGCATCGTTAGCAGAAGCGTGTCGTTTAGCAAGAGTCACGCTGGCTGGTGGTGAAACCGCCTCACTACCCGGAATTGTAACCGAATTGGATTTATCTGGTACCGCACTTGGGTATTTGAAAAAAGGCGAGGCAATCACTGGTGAACACCTACAATCCGGTGATGTGTTGATTGGATTGCCGTCTTCGGGAATCCACTCTAATGGTTACTCATTGGTTCGCAAAATCATGGAGCATGCGGGCATGGACTACACTGATGTTTCACCTTTTGACTGCAGCAGTTCAACCAGAGAAATATTACGATTTAATGATTCATCGGATGACGTCACTATTGGTGAAATCCTGCTAAACCCGACTAGGATATATTGCGATCCGGTTGTTGACTTGATAAAATATGCTCAATTAGATGATAGTAATTTTTCCGTTGAAGACATACGCGGAATATGCCACATCACTGGTGGCGGATTATCCAACTTATTGAGGCTGCATGATAATCTGGGATGGGAAATAAACAATCCATTACCTCCGCACCCTGAGTTTACGTGGTTGGCAGAGGCTGGCGGTGTAGAAACGTGGGAAATGTATCGGACTTTCAACATGGGTTGTGGTATGATAATCGCAGTTAATCAACAACACAGTGATTCCATTTGTGCTTGGTTACAAGCGAAGATGGACGGTGTTCAAATCATCGGACAAGTTGTAGATAATGGTAGAAAAGTCGTTCATTCCACCCTCGGAATCGAGTTTACTCATTACTGACTCACTTGAGCGCAGCGCTGATCTCTTCGTTCAAGCCGCTAAATCTGTCAGCTAATTCACCCATTGCGAGGTTAAATGCGGTGACTGGGTCTAAACTACCATCGGTTTCATAGGTCAAAACATAACTACCCTCAACAGGTTCTAAGGTAATTGCATCCTTGAAATCGCTATCCCTACCGGTTCCTGGTCCAACTTGGTGGAGTGCTCTCTCTAAGTCCATTACTGTATTAACATCATCAACAACCTTGCCCTTGCCGAATAGTTTTGCGTCGATAGGTCTGCCATCAGAAGTCTTCAAATCCAAGTCAAACAGTGCCTCTGCATTTTTGGCATTGTTAAGTTTTGCAACATTTTTACCGCTGAAGCCAACACCGGCTACAGGTGACCACTTTGAGTGGTTGGCCCCGCGACCAAGGGTAGCAAATGCGTACAACTCAAGGTATTGGCCTTTGGAAAGAATTGTTACTGGAATCCTACGGTGTTCCTCTTTTATGTCAAACATAGGGTCGGAAATTGTTGTCAGATCACCAGCATATACGGTTATTGTATCCTCCTCGGAATCAGCAGTCGGTCCCTGTACATTCAATGAGTATAGAACCTGACATTGTGGGCAGCCTTTCTCGGCTTCGACCATGTCAATACAGACTGGACAGGTTTCAAAGAATTCTAATTTTTCTTTTGGGAAGGTTGGAATTGGAATCATTGCTAATCTGTGGGTAAGCATTTCGTCAGGAAGTACGTTGACCGATTCAAGTATTTGTCCGTCACTTTCAACAACGCCTTGGCTGATGTTAACTCGTGTAATCGCTAGTTTTGGCACATCTGAAATTAGTGCTCTTCTAATCGCATTTACTTGAGATGCATCGGTTTCGCTTAGAGATATTCTAATCGAGTTTTCTTTTGGCCAGCCTTCTACGATTTCTGCTTTCACTTTATCACCACTGTATCATACACGTCGGCCACGACGGCCGCCTTTCTTCTTAGTCCCATCGTGAGCGATTGGGGTAACATCTTCGATTCGAGTAATTGTCATGCCGGCACGGGTTAGAGCCCTAATTGCGGCTTGTGCACCTGGGCCAGTATTGTTTGACAAATTGCCGCCTGGTGCACGGTATTTTACTATAAGTTGTGTGAAATCTTTGTCCTTTAGGGCATCTGCTAACTTTTCTGCCGCTCTTGTTGCAGCAAATTGTCCGCCACTGTCTTTTGACGACTTGACCATTTGGCCGCCTGAACAGGTTGTTATGGTTTCAGCACCGGTTAAATCAGTTGCTGTCATCAAAATATTGTTGTATGAACTGAAAATGTTGACTATTGCTCTACGAGTCATCACTCATCGCCTCCACTTTCAACGGATGGTGCTGCTTCAGCAGCTTCTTTGACTTCGGCAGCGAACTCGGGCGTTGCTTCAGGATCGACTTCTTCAACCGCATATTCGGCTTTTTCTCTGCGTCCCTCGATTGCCTTTCTAATCGCGTGCTCAGGATTATTCAAACCACTGCTAGGGTGATACTTGATGTGTTCTTCTTCGTCGCGAGAAACTGGATATGACGGAATTGTAACTTTTTGATCGCCGATACAAATCAATCCATGATTGACCAGTTGTCTGGCTTGCTTCATAGTGGTTGCTAATCCCTTGTAGTAGACTTGTGCTTGCAATCGACGGTTAAGGATATCTTCTGTGCCCAAAGACAGAATGTCGTCAAGGCTTGCATCGGACTGAATCAATCCTTTGTTGTGGAGTGAGCGTAATAGGTCTTCCATCTCTCTCTTTCCGTGACCTTCGCTGGTGTCAACCATACCAATCAGGCGCATTGCTTGTCTTCGGTGACGGCGGAGTTGGGATTTTGCCTTCCAAATTTCTCGCATGTTCTTCAGACCATGCTGAGCCTTGATTGCGTGTTCTTCTTCAATTCGTGCAGCCTTCCACGGATGGGAAGGGGTATCAAACTTAGGTCTCGAAAATTTTGGCTCTCCCATCTAAATCCCTCACTTCTTCCTGCTTACACCCAGTGTTAGACCACCGCGGCCATTTGAACGACCTCTCTGGCCACGTACCTTGTTACCACTAGCGTGTCTTACACCTCGGTAACACTTGATTGAACGGAGTCTGGTTACATCATCTTTGAGAGTTAGCGAAACTTGTTGACCGGTTAAATGCAGTTCATCTCCTGTCTCGAGGTCTCTTTGGCGGTTCAGCATCCATAGAGGCACTGACTCGTTGTAGCCTTCAATTGCTATTCGGAGTTTTTCTTGGTCTTCCAGCGACAGGTGGCCTGCAAGCGAGCCAGCGTCAAAGCCGGTGTTTTTGCAGATTTGGTTAGCGGTTCTAGCACCGACTCCTTTCACGGCAGTAAGCGCTGTAGCAAGCGGTTTTAGGCCATCAATATCGGTATCTGCCATACGAAGTATGTATGAAAAGTCTTCACCTAAATCTTCGGTTTTCGGTTGTGCCATTTTATTTCACCTAGATGCTACACACAGTGTGAAGCAAGTTCCCGACCAACCTCCCATATATCAAGACCGCGATGCAGCAAGTGGTTTTTGAATTCGAGATAATGTCAAAAAATAATCCTTAATTCGTCACACAGAGTAAAAAATTGTCCCCACCCGGATTACTGCATAAAAACGCATTACGAGTGCCGTGGCGCCTCGCTAATTGACGGTCGAGAGAACCCTGTAATATTGGTTGTATTTCAGGCGCTAAACTGGCCCTTATAGTCAGTTTTCCAACCTCATGAGTTAAACAAATATCTACGAAATCATCGACTGTTTCAAGAGTGAGTTCACGGTGAATAATTTCTACTACCCGTCCCGAGGTAACAATTAGATTATTCAATTCAGATTGGCTGTTAGCGATTGGTTCGGCATGACAAATCATTGGGCGGCGGCCACTTGATTTAATCCATTCATAGCTAGTGCCAAATGATAGACTTTCAAGCCAACTATCCGCCAATCCGGATTCGACGAGTGCTGAATCAACAATCGTCATGTAAAGCCCTCGCTGGGCCATTATTGAGCGATTATTGACCTCAACACTTTCTGCATCGATGGGGCTTCCGCCCAAAATGATGAATGGCGGCGCTGTTGGGTCTGGAGGAATGCGAACGAACCGGCGCGGTGCGTTTGGATCTGCTACGGCACCGAGCCACAGGGCTAAACGATCTACTCGTCCTCTGCCACGGGAAGTCCACGTCCAGGTTTTGCCGATTCCTGGCCAATTGCTCTCAACTAGGTTTTCAACCTCAATCATCTGTTCCTTGGAAATTCTCGGTGATAAATCCAAAAGTATTGCTGGCCCCGATTCACTTTCTACCAAATATGGTCGCCATCCATCAAACACCTCATCTAGACGGGGTGCCATTTCTGACAAAGCATGAGCCCGGCTATTCCTCGGACGTGCAGGGTCCAAGTGAAGGAATGCCACTTTATCGCTATCAAGGCCTGAAGAGGTTAGCATGGTAATTATTTCAGATCCCTTTCGACCATCGCCAACGATGATTACGCTATCTTCAAGGCGCTTGATAGAATCGTTACCTCGCTCGGTGAAAATAGTGCGGAAATTAACAGCACTTGCTCTAGCTCTAGCCTCATTTAACTCGATCCCGACTATCGGTCGCTTGAGGATTTCTGAGTAGGCAGCAATTTGAATGCCGCTGCCGCAAGCACAATCCAAAATTATGCCATCGGATAGGGGAAAATCTCGTAGCATGATGGCACGGGATAAGGCTACTTGCCAAGGTGTTGCCAATGGTTTGCCTTCATCGGCATGAAAGAATCTAAATTTCTCAATCGAGGTTTTATCGGGATTATTCTCAAACAGCCCAGTGCTGGGCTCGGAAATAGGATGAATTATCCGAGACATGATATCACTCAGAAATTAGCTACATCTTCTCTATTCATCAAACTCTCAAACATAATTCCAGCCGCAGAAAAGGCGGCTTCAGCGCCTTCTTGGCGATCAACAATACTGATTACGGCAATTACTTCACAATCTGTATCCTGATGTATTCGTTCAACCGCTTTTATTGCCGAACCACCAGTTGTGGTAACATCCTCTACGATTACAATTTTGCCACCGGCAGATAGTGATGAACCTTCAATTCCGGGCGGGTTATTGGTCTTACGCCCGCCTCTTCCCTTTGGCTCTTTGCGAACCATGAAACCGCGACGCGGTGAATCCTTGGGTGACATTGTGACGGCAATTGCGGTTAACGGAACTGCCCCCAATTCAAGACCGCCAACAAAATCTGCGCCCAACTCATCCATGCGAATATTGAGCATCTCTCCGATTAAATGACTGGCTTCGGGGTGCATCATTACCGGCTTGGTATCGAAAAACCAACGTGATTGACGTCCACTAGCCAAGGTGAAAGCATCGTCACTACCGCCGTCAATAAATGCCAATTCTCGGACTAAGTCAACAAGTCTTGCCCATTTCGGATGATTTCGTATTGATTGTGCGGCGCTCATCAGTAATTGCTTGAACAAATGGGAAATGAACTTTCCTTGACAATATTACACTTCAGCCTGTTAAATCACGAGTGATTGCCTTTCCAGTATAACGCGTAGCAATTTTTGATAAGCGGCCGGCTTTCTTCTTACACAGTGGGAGTCATGTCGGATACGGTGAGTGTGCAGTCCGACCTGAATCCAATCGATGGATTGGACATTTCACGACTTGAAAATGAAATGAAAAATTACCAGCAGTGGATGGATGAAAGGACAGAGGATGCATATCGTATCGCTGAAGTTGCGAGAGCGAAAAATCTCGATTACAAGCCATTTGTCGAAATACCCCGAGCTGCTGATCTGGCTGGTCGTACCGAGAAGTTGTTGGTTGAGTACCTCGGTGAGTACGAGGTGGCTGAGGATATTCGCAAAATGCTTGCAAAACATGACCGTGAAACAACCTCAATGCTGATGGCTCAATCAGTGGCGCGCGGTTTTCGTGACCAAGGATATGACCTGGTTACGGCAATTGATGTTGGTCTTCGCGTCGGGTTAGCAATCCTAACGGAAGCGGTGCTTGTGGCACCGTTAGAAGGGATTAGCGAGGTCCGACTCCTCAACAATATCGACGGTTCACAATTTGTCTCGGTTCATTTCGCTGGCCCGATTCGAGCAGCAGGAGGGACTGCACAAGCGCTTGCTGTATTGATTGCTGATATGATTCGTATCGAGTTAAACGTTGGAAAATATCAACCCACTGACCCAGAGGTTGAACGAGTGAAGGAAGAATTTGGATTGTATCGAGGAAACCTCCAGTATCGGCCAAGTCCGGAAGAAATTGATGAGATTGTCAGAGCGTGTCCCGTTATGATAAACGGAGAATCCACCGAAAGAATCGAATGCTCGGGCTATGGAAATGTAAGAAATATCGATGAGGCTAGGATTCGCGGTGGCGTTTTATTAGTCATCGGTGAGGGGATGTGTCTCAAGGCTCCAAAAATCCGTAAACACACTGAAAGAATGAAGATTTCTGGATGGGATTTCATCAGTAAGTTCGCAGAGAAAGGCAACAAAAAAGAAGACTTGGAAGAAGGGACGTTTAAGTCCAGACTAACTGAACCAATTACAAAATTCATGAACGACATCATTGCTGGAAGGCCTGTCTTTGGTGCGCCACAAGAACCTGGTGGCTTTAGATTACGATATGGTCGGGCAAGACCGTCGGGGCTTGCTGCTGCTTCTGTAAACCCTGCATGCATGTTAGCAATGGATGATTTCATCACCATAGGCACGCAGATGAAAATTGAACGGCCAGGCAAAGCCTGCGCAATCACTCCATCGGACAACACCGATGGTCCATGGGTGATTTTAGATGATGGTGCATTTGCTAGATGCGATACTATTGAGAGTTTCAATTCAGTCAAAGATCGGGTCAGGAACATATGGGATAACGGCGAAATTGTCATCGGCTACGGTGAATTCATGGAGAATAACAAGAATCTGGTTCCGGCAGGTTACTCGATGGATTGGTGGGCCAGTGACTTGATTGAAGAATTGAGTTCGCCAGAATTAGTAAAGGCATTTTGCTCAATTATGAATCTAACCTCTGAGCAATGCCCTACTGGCGTCCCAGGCCTATCAAGAGAACAATTTCCCGACATCAACCTCAGATTCAATATCCGGCTAAAGTGGCAGAGATTCCTGGTTGGGCAACAGCCTACTTGGGAACAAGCAAAAGCGATTGCTGAAAAATTCAAAACCTCACTACCACCTCCGCACAACCCTTGGTTCCTTGATTTGCCGATTGAGTGGACGCCTCAACTAATTGATTTATTGAAAGATGCAACTATCGAAGATTGTCCCCCCGATGCTAATCCTCACTTAATGCCAAAACGTGAAGAAAAATGTTTGAGAATCAAAAACGGAGTTGCCAATTGGGACGCCAGAATAATGTCTGAAATGTCTCCAGAGGAATTGTCAATTAGCAACTTAAATCAAACCCCAGGAACGCCCCATTCGATTGATGAATTCATATTTGAAAACAAACCCGCTGCTGTCTGGAGTTTGCAGCAGCATGGCTTTGCCAAAGCCTGCGCCCTTACTCTTGGCCTAGGTCATCATCATGATGGCGATGATTTAGTTATCACCAGCGGTTGGTCTGCAATGATGGAAGGTTTCGGCTTTTCCATCGATGAGGACAAACCAATAATGATTGTTGATTCAAAGCAGGTTTTTGAAGACCGGATTAACAAATTAAGAACTGCAAAATCAATATTGGTAAAGGAAGAAAAACGCCTCGCAGAGTTGGAAAAAGAGCGCGCCATTCAACGGATATCTGCCGAAACAAATGCAAGACAGCAAGGTAAGACAATCGCTGAGACTGATGAAATAGGACGTATTGCAGCCGACAGCATCATAGATGAAGGACCGGAAAATGCCAGCAAATACTTAGCCTCACAAATAGATCGTGATGATTATCGCGTGGATGGCATCCTGCTTACAATCAAGAAAATTTCTAAGTTAAGGTGGCATCATTCAGCGCCAGTCAGAATAGGTTGTCGAATGGGTCGGCCAGAAAAATCGGCACCCAGAATTATGAATCCAATGGCGCATACACTATTTCCAATTGACCTCAATGGAGGCAACCAAAGATTACTGTCAAATGCGGCAAATAAACAAAGCATCCGCGTTCAATTAGGCCTTCGAACATGCACAACTTGTGGCAAAAAATCACCAATGTTGTCGTGTCACCACCGAAAAATGAATGAATACGGCGAAACCATGCCGGGTGAAAAATGCGGTGGAAGAACTGAATTCAAGAAAGATTTAGAATCTAACAGACGCAGAAGAGGTGAAATCACGACGGTACCAATAGCGTCAATGATAGAAGATGCGATGATTACCCTCGGGCTTGAGAGATTACCCTCCGCCGTAAAGTGCATGAAAAAGATAGCCAGT
>CEUM01137957.1_pt1 | contig 20484 bp, 29 predicted proteins | sample 356421 | NCBI WGS metagenome assembly CEUM01 (sample SAMEA2622716, study PRJEB7988) | marine metagenome | biome: marine biome (ENVO:00000447); feature: surface water layer (ENVO:00002042); material: "saline water (ENVO:00002010), including plankton (ENVO:xxxxxxxx)" | depth 5 m | reverse complement strand
TCTCCCGACCCTGTATTCCCGCAAACGCTCCCGTCCATGCTGATCGGTTTCCTTCGAAAAGCAATTCAAAATCTTGGATACGGGCGCATAGGATAGCCGGTCCGATGGCCCTTCACGAAAGGGGACATACTGGCCGTTCCGGACGGTCGTCGTTAGAAGGGTGAGGATGTCTCCTTCTCCCATCAGGATCCGGCCTGGCACTGTGAACTCCACTTCTCCAGTCTCCAGGGGCATCATTGTTCGCTCGGTTCCCTCGCTCTTCATATCCATTGTCCTGTAGGCGACCTTGATGGGATTGAACACCCTGATGGCTGCGTTGACCAAACCGGTTTTCCGCTCCGCCAGGGTTATATGCTGAAATCCAAAGCCGGTCCAGTTCAGGGGTGCGCCATCGATGTAGAGTTCATCTACGCCAATCAGAACCCCGTCAATCGGTAGATCCAGGCGTTCCGAGTTTTCGATGGGCAATTCTTGGAGAGTCATTCTTTCGACCAGGTCCACGTCATAGGCGGCGACAACTGCATGCCAGTCCTCCAGATACTCCTCCACCTGGATCCGCTCGGACTCTATACGCTTGATTGAGAGCGGTCTGCCTTCTCCTTCGCCCAGCCATTCCGTAGACTGCACTCCGGACACCGGTGCAAAACGGGGATAGATATAGTTCCCATCACAGTAGACCTTTTCATTCTCGATGGTTATGGAGTCCTGGAAAGACTTCACGTAGCCGTCTATGCAGGCACGGCAATCCGGTGTACGTTCCTCGGGAGGGCAGGGGCACGGCTGCAACCGGAACCAGAGCGCGGATTCTCCCTTGCGCTCGATTAAATCCTCGACTCCGACCGGGCTGAAGATGTTGGGCCGGATGGTCGGGTTAAAGGCTGTAAATCCGCCCCTGCGTACCCTTCTCATGAATCAGTCCTCTACCGGCCGGGCGATTCCTTTTCTTGCGAGCCGGTCGATGAAGGACCGGCGGTGCCGGATGGTCCGAGTTCCAATCCTGCGGACTATGCGCTTGTTCTTTCGGGGGATCAGCGGATGGCGCATGTATACGTCCTGCTCTGCATTGCTCCAGGGATCGACCAGGTCCAGATACTCCCTGTGAACTCGTTGTTTCAGTGTTGTGACCTTGATAAGGCCCGCCGTGCGCCAGCGTGACCCGAAGGCGCCGCGCCAGAGGGCCAGGGCAAAGCAGCGGATTCGTTTCATATCAGAAACCCTCCGCCGGAAAGCCTCAGAAGGGGAGTATATCGCCGGGCCTCCTCAAGTAGGCTCATTGTCTCTTCCAGTTTCTGCTCAGGAGTCCTCTGCTTCAGGCGGTAGTACGCTGCACGGAATTTCCGGATGTAGGAATAGGCCCGCTTCGGGATCCGGTATCCATTCCGTTTCACGGTTCCCGGGCCTGTGTAATAGCCTGCCAGGGCCAACGGTAATGAGCCGTTGAACTTGTCCAGGAGGTATCGCAGATAGGCAGTGCCGCAATGAACGTTATTTCTGGGCACGAAAAGCGCCCGGCCCCGGAGGCCGCAGAACCATGCTCCCGTCGCTGGCATGATCTGCATGAGTCCAAGGGCTCCAGCATGGGAGATTGCATAGGGCCGATGAGAAGACTCGATTTCTGCGACAGCACGGACAATGTCCGGATCCAGTCCATTCAAGAAGGCCGCTTCCAGGTATAAATCTCTTTGTGGTTCGGTGTCCGCTGCGGGGAGGGGATGCAGGCAAATGCCGATAAGCAGGGTTGCCAGCAAAGTCGTGAGAATAGTGCGATTCATAGGGCACCTCCGGTTGCCGTTCGGAATTTCCGAACGTGGATGGCTTACCCTACAACAACCGGAAATCTTCGGGCAATATACTCCCGCACCCAGGACGGTCGGTCATCATGGGCCGGATCCTCGCAAGCGCAGGTCCGCTCATGCCAGACACCGCGCACTTCCATAGGAGCGATCCGAGATTTCCCGTAGTATTCTTCTTCGGCCTTCTGTTGGCGTTCGGCCATGCGCCTGTCCAGGTCCGCAAAGTGCTCGCTGAAGTCGTAGTCTTCTTCATCCGGGGGCTCCCAGGATTGGTAGCTGTGATTGCAGTTAGGGTGGACCGGTGTGCAGATCCACCAGTCTGAATAATGCCGGTTGGCGTTCGTCTTGCCGGGCCAGACCGCATACTCTGCGTAGGGATCATTCTGCATCAGATCGCCGCCAGCATAGAATTCCGACCGTGCAAACTCCGCGTAGCTGGCAAAGACTCGCAGGATGGGTTGGGAGGCTTCCCACTCTCGGCAATACTCGCACATCTTTGGAACGAGGCCTGCTTTCTGGACCTGGTAGGGCGGCGGGGTTTTCTGTTTGATTTTGTTGAATCCTGCCGTATTATTTTCGATACCGGCCAAGTGGGAGCCTGGTGAACTACTGGTTATAGTGCCCGGGGTCGGTGGTAGATGCCGGTTCGGCGATCCAGGCTCATCCCGCTCCTTGGTGGTGGGACTGGCTTCATAGATCACTCGGGGTAGTGATGATTTCTGTTGACTGTTTCCGGGTTTTTTGCGATCATTATTTTGATCGGCCAAACTGGAATCGCCTGGGCTCCCGGGGGAATTAGAGGCGTGGGTCGACGCCTGATTCGCGGGCTGTAGTCCAGGCTTTTCCTCTACTTTGTGAGTATAAAACATGAGTACTTCTTGCCGGTTACGATCCACCGTTCGGCAGACAATGTCCACCTTTCGCTTTTTTCCATCGATTATAGCTTCTGCAGAAAAGTAATCTATTCCGTAGACGTTAGTGCGTCCCCTTGAATCTGGGGCCGCTCCTGTTTTTTTGGCCGTTGCAACTAATGCAGGCAACGACGGGACGACGGCAAAGTCAGATGTAGTCCTTTGCTCGCTGAGTGCCTTCTTGAATCCTCTGTTTGAAGGAAAAGTGATTTCAGACCCCGTGGAAAGATTCAGGACCTTACTCTCGGTGAATCTTTGCGCTGCCTTGCTGGCCCTTTCCCGTGCTGCTTTATGACTTAAATGCCTCCATTCGTCCGTGGAAATGCTAATGTTGCCAGAGGTGGCATCGTAACCTTGCAGCTCCGAAAGATACTTAGGTTTCCCCGACGGCCAGTAACCGACCACAATTCCGCCGCGCGATCCGGGGCCGCTTTCCTCGGATTTCGTAATATCGAAGATAACACGGGGCAGGCCTGATTTCTGTTGACTTTCGCTGAAATTCTTGCCACTCTCGATACTGAGGCTGGAATCAGAGAATCCCGCTGATTCACCGTCATCGGCATCGGGGCCCATCTTGCCGTCAGCCTCACCTCCTTTATCAATTTCCCATTGACCCTTGACGGAAAATGGTACATCCATAGAATCAGGAAGGTCAGAGGCAGCATACAGTGCTTCCGGGTAACTCTGAAGAATGCCAATCCTGCTCTTCAGGGCCTCCTTTTCTCTTTCACGGTCTCTGTGGTGTCCGGATTCACGTGAATATAACATACTTCCCGCCCTCATGGACTTGCTGCAGTAGTAGGCCGTTGTTGAATGATATTGCTGCCTCGGTAACAGCCACGCGGACCATGTCACGGTTCAGGTGCTTAAGCATGAGCTCCTGGAATCCCTTCTCATCGATGGATCCGTCAGGATTGATATACCTTCCGGACTGTGCTTCCGTACTGGCGTAGATCAGTTCCTGGCGGATCTCATCCAGGGACAGATCATTGTCTATAGCGATCTGCACGATGTCGCGCACCATGTCCCTGGTAACCTCGTAGCTGCGGCCTGCCCTCTGGCCGTTTTCGTCGTAGATGGCAAGCCAGCGGGCTCCCTCGGACTCATTGAAGATGGAGGCGTAGATTGAGGATTTCCGGACGCCGGTCTTTTCCAGGAAGTCGTCCAGGTTTCCCAGACCTGCGTATCCTTCGGATTGCATCTCCGAGTCCAGGTCCTGGAGGCTCAATTCCTTCAGTCGGTTCAGGTCGAATCCCTTGCGCTGGAAGTGCTGGGCGATCATTCCGAGCACGGTACCCTTGTAGTTCTCGCCCCGGTAGACTTCGTTGTAGTTCACCCGGAGCCAGTCGAAGGCCTCCGATTCGTATTCATTCAGGGAATCTTCATCCAGCTCGGTGCCAACCTGGATTGATGGGGCAGGGAAGGGATTGCGCTCCATGAGGCGCCCCAGGAAGCCGTTGGCCCGCTTCCAGACATCGCCGAGCATGGATTTGTTGATCTGTATTCGGGAGACGGTCCCGCCTACAAGGGTCGCCTGCATCCAGGCATAGTACTCCAGCCAGGCGTACTGCCATTCCCGGAGAAACCTGAAAGGCAGGAACGGACCCTCGAACTGTTCGCGCTTCTCTGCCAACGCCTCAGTTGCGCAGTTCGGCCTCGATTGCTCTCACAGCCAGATTCAATGCCGTGGCGGGCGGCAATTTCTGGGTGGCATAGGACTGGATCTTACTCCAGAGCCGCTGCTGAATGAAATCGTCCAGGCTGGAAATGTGGTCTGCCAGGACGCTCGCATAGCTGGCCGCTTGCTCGGATTCCTTCTCAGGCTCGGGCTCTGGATCCGGCGGCACTCCTTCAGTGCTTTCGGTTTCCTGTTCGGTATCCTCAGCAGGGAGTTCCGGATTCCCTGGCTCCGATTGCTGAATGTCTTCGGCTTGTGTTTCGTTTTCCATGGCCGGAGCATACAGAGTTTCGCTTTATCGGGCAGTGCGGATTCAGTTGGTCGATCTGCCAACTTGACATTGTGCCTACTGCCGAAGTGATTTCGACGACGCTCTGACTCTCGCCGTGCACTGGGTTAGCCAGGTTCTCAATTGACGAGGTACGAAGCCTTGGTGGGTGCTTTGTCTAACCATAGTGGTTGCAGGAAAAAACGTGAAAAAACGCTTGCGACTGGACCGATAGTAGCGACATAAAGGGTCAATTAGAGGAAGGGGGTAGGCTATGGAGATAGTTGGATCACTGATACTTGGTGCATTGTTTGGCTTTTTACTCTCTACTGGGCTTATGGCAGGCAGAGTCGCCAAAAAGGAAGCTGACCAGTCTATCGAAGATGCAAAAAAGGAGGAGTCTAGGGTGGTATATGAAAACAAGGAACTCCTCCGCACGGCAATTCGAAAACACCAAGCCTCCGAAGCAAAGCTCTTGGTACGGAGTTGAGTCTATAATTACCAAGGCGTACCGGTTCGTAAACAGTCATGGGGTTCTGAGTAGCTTCCTATCTTCGGCGTTGTGGGCCTTGGGTGCTTTTTTCTTTGCGCCTTCCGGAAAGGTTTTCGAAGAGAAGATCCGGAATAGCTTTGAGTGGCAGTTCGGATTAGCCGCTTGTGCTATTTCTTCCTTTATAGTCATTGGGTTCAGCGTCTACTACATTGCTGCCGCAATGGACAAGAAGTCCATGCGCTTGGATCTGCAAGCAGCTCAGCGCCAGCTCGGCAAACACAATGAGCTTGGGCTGGTATACATTTGGGCCAGCCACAACGCCGAGCACATCGATATAAATTATCAAGAAATGAAGGACGCGATTGAAGAGTCTGCCGACCGAAAGCTGGAGCTGCTATTTACAACGGGCTACGAAGCCATGAGTATGGATGCAGAGCATGAGACTATCCAGTTTAAGAACCGGTTTTCAGAGAAACCGGATGGCCAACCAAGAAAGGCGGTCCTGCACGAGCTTATTCAGAATCTAAAAGGTCCGGTTCGAGTTCTCCTGCTCAACCCGTTGTCGCAAACGGCTTTCGATCGAGGAAGGGAAATTATCAACGATGGTGATCTGTATCGGCAACTCATCTATCGAACGATAGCGTTCCTGGAGCTGGCAAAGGAGAGGAATGAAAACCTCCATCTTGATTTCGGTTTCTACAGTCAAAAACCAGTCTGGAATGTAGTCAGGAATAACATAATCACTTTCGTGCAGCCGGTTTCCCCAAATTATGCCGCTCGTTTGAACGCTTGGCTATGTTTTGCAAACAACAATTTCGGCATTACAGAAGGCTTTGCCACCCTCTTCGAGAAGAAATGGGATGAGAGGCAGTTGGAGGATGTCAGCCACCCTGATTTTCGAACCAATGTCGACAAGATCAAACATGAAATCGAAGCGAAGATGAAGTAGTCTGAAATGCTAATCCCGCCTTAGTCTCGGATCATTCGGCCCATCGTAGCCCAGTTTCCGTAACAGGCTATCATACTGCCTGCTCTGAATCGTATTCTTTCGTCTTTCCTGCACCTGCCTTGCCGTGTTCTGGTTCGGCTGCTCTTTGGGCTTTGATGCCCGTATTCCCGGCATCTCCCGAATGAGCCGGACTCCCATTTCCAGGGCATCCGGCCCGTCCTTGTGCCGGTAGGGGAATTCGTTTAGCTGCTGAAAGAGCGTTTCAGAATCGTCCCGAAGCAATAGAAGGCCGGAGGCTACCAACGGCTGCAGTGCGCCCATGATCCTGGCTTCTTTGTCGGAGGTGTTGGACAGCTCTACAATCGGAATGGTTATCTTGTTGGCACTGGTCTTATTGAACTCCGAAACCAATCGCCGGAAGTTCAGGAGGAAGTATTCCTGGTTGGCATTGCTTTCGATACCGCAGATATTCCAGGGAAGCGTCTGGAGTGCCAGCATTAGATCCCGTTCGATAGCATCCGGTCGCCGCCTCTGGATGTCGGAGTAAGCCTCGTAGAATTTCCCATCCGGACCGAGACCCACGCCTATTATGGCGCTGTAGTCTGATTTCTCGGACTTGCCGAGGGATAGGTCAACGGCCAGCGCAAGGGTCCAGTCGCTCCAGCTCGGTGCCGGTGGGAAACGGTACCTCTGGATCAGGCCTTTGAATCGCTGATCTACTTCGGCCAGGGGTTCATTCTGTCGTTCCTGGGCGAATCCGATCGGATCCTGCGCCCGTTCTTCCTGGAGTGCCTTCAATGGCCAGGTTTGCGGCCAGGTAGAGAACTCGTTTCCCTCTTCGTCCACCTCGATGGCCTTGAACTTCTTCCGGTCCCAGTGCCCGTACTTCTGGTTATCCGTGAATATCTGCTCACCGACGCAATTCGGGGCGATGGTGGTATAGGCCACGATTACATCCAGGCCCCAGGCTCCACCCAGACGTAGGGCTGCGCGGTCGAGCCACCGCATCTTGCGGACCATGGTCGATTCGCTGGCCACGTCCTTCTCTTCATCCGGATCATCGATAAGCAATGCATCCGGCCTGGACTCTTTGCGCCGCTTACCACGGATACTGTTCAGGAATCCTTTCGCCAGGATCCGGGCTCCGCCCTGGAATACGATGTCCCCGTCTTTCCAGGAAACGGTCTGGCCCTTCTGATCCTTCTTCGGTCGCAGCTCCGGGTAATGCTCCAGGAGCACTGCATTGTCCTCGCATTCGTCGATGATCGCCTGGAGAAATCCTTTTGCAGATTCGAGGCTGCTGGAGATTATGATGGGGAAATTCCACGTCCGCGTGAGAATGAGCCAGAGCGTGCCGCAAAGCGTCAGTACCGTGGATTTACCGAATCCACGGGAGAGGGCTCGGGTCATCTTCACCGGATCCCTTTGCCGTCCGCGTAGGGCCTGGATGTCTTCGATCAGTGCTTTCTGCTGGGGGCCGAATGGGCTTCCAAAGTAGTGCCCGAAGTAGTGCCGGAGAAAGAAATGGAACTGCCCGCGCTTGCCTGTTGCCCGGCGCCTGCAGACGGACTTCTCCCGGTTCGTAGACTCGGTAATCTGGCCAGCATACTCCCGTTCCACTCTCCGGAAAGCCAGCTCAAGAACCTGCGGAGGAAAGCGATTCAGTCCGGAGGAGCCCAGCTCCGAAAGGATCCTCTGTCTAATTGACTGATTCGATGCCATGCTTGGATAGGATGTTGGCCATGATTCCAGCGGCCTCCTGGATGGCTTTTTCTCTGTCCGCCTGTTCGTCCGTCACATAGAGCAGGCCGGTGCGCTCCAGGTAGCGGAGGGCAATGGCATTATCCTGGGGGCTCTGTCGTTCAAAGGACTTCCGGAGTGCGGCCCTGGCCATCCGTGCGGTGATTCTCGCCTCGGCAAGAAGGTCCCCGTCTTCTTCATCCAGAAGAAACTTCACAGCCTCGATGAAAGCGGTTTTCTTTCTCCAGCGGTACAGGGTCTTCCGATCTATCTGCAGGGACTTGGCGATTTTCTTGAAATTGATCCCAGAGGCAACGAGTTCCGCAGCCTTTGCTTCAGTCTCCTTTAGCCCGGGAAAACTAAGGGGCTCTTCTTTCTTTGCGGTCTGCTGCTCCTTCTTGGTGGCTCGCTTTGGCTTCTTCTGGCTTTGCCCGTTAGTCGCCTTAGTGCCTTTCTTTTTTGCAGCCTTAGAACGGGCACTTTCTGGGGCACCTGGGGCATTCTTGGGTAGGGGTGGGTGCTGTTTGGAAGTGGCTTTCTTTCTTGGTGCCATAATGCAATATGATAAAGCCCTTGGTGGTTATCGGGTGGTATGCATCAATCGATCCCGTTCTGGTTTTAGGATGGTGGCTTTGGAGTAGTGGGTAGTGGTAGGTTTGGCCGATCAGTTCGGTCCACTACTGGGATGTTTATTGAGCTTTCTGGCCACATTAATGCTTTACGAGTATTGTCCTTCTGTCAGCTTCTCCCGAAATTGTTAGTATGTCAGCAGAAGGTGGAAATATGACCGCCAGACCAATTCAGATTGCAGAGTACATATTGTCCGAATGCAAGAAAAGGTGGCCGGAGCAAGCGGTGAGTACAATGAAGCTGCAAAAGCTCTTGTACTACGCCCAAGCGTGGAGCTTGGTATGGGATTCAACTGAGCTTTTTGAAGAAGATTTTCAGGCATGGGCAAATGGCCCAGTCTTGCCGGAGCTCTATCAAATGCATCGAGGCCGCTACAAAGTTGATGACCAGTGGGCGGCCGCTCATAGAGAGGCCAGTGGTTTTCCACCGTTTATACCCTCAACCGAGCAGGGTGAAACTCTGGATTCCGTTATTGAATTCTACGGGCCGAGATCTGCTCAGTGGCTTTCTGACCTTACGCATAAGGAGCAGCCTTGGATTGAGGCTCGTCGAGATTGTGGACCTCTGGAGAGATCCAATGAGGTAATTACTAAAGATTCGATGTATGAGTATTACGATTCTCTCGCTTAATGGCAAAACGAAAAGGAAAGTCGAAAAACCCTGCTATTGGGCCGGGAGTCCATCCGAAAGAGACCAAGACAGCGAACCACCATTTTGAATCGGATCCGGATCGAGACAATAAAAACCCGATCTCTTGGGTTCTTGGGAACATAGATTGGGACGGTCCATTTGGGTGGCAGGCCTTTAAACCCGGAAACCATTTAGAAGAGCTATTAAAGCAATTGAAACATTTTGAAAAGACTTCTTGGGATGATCTCTTAAGGCAAACCGGGGTCAACCACTCTAAGAATCATCCTATCCCCATTGAGAAAATCCACAAGAAAGCTCGGAAACGATTGAAGCATCTCGGTTTTGAGGACCAGCAGACCTTCTACTCATTCACTGTTGGCGGTATCCCCCGAATGTGGGGGGTTAAGCAAGGGGCTAAACTTGTTGTTCTTTGGTGGGATCCAGAGCACAAGATTTATCTCCGCTCCCACAAGTAGCCCATTTCATTGGCCAGCGTATCTCCGGATGATAAGAATTGACCCGACAAGGAGAGCTTGGCAAGCTTGGAGTGCCTGCGGCCCGGTTCTCGTTTACGGTTTATTCCCATCCTTCCAGAACGCACCGGATGCCAATAATTACCAGAGTCGTTATGCCGCCGCCAATGGCCCCTCCCAGGGCCGCGTATGCTATTGTCTCCCAGATCATCTCAAGTTTCCTCCCTTCGTTGTGTTATCGTAATTCCCGAACTTCTTCGCGGTAATCCTGCACCTGTTGTAGGATCGAGTTCGCAGCTTCATACATTCCGGCTTCCACCTCCGCAAGGTAGGATTGCGAGATCCCGAGAGCGTGGGCAAGGCCGGACTGGGTAAGCCCGAGCTGCTTGCGGATGGTTCGGATCTCCAGGCCGGTTGCGCTGTAGCGTGAGTCTCGTTCCCAGTACCGTGAGCGCGCTTTCTTCAGGCTGTCAGAGAGGACTGCCTGCATCTTATCCGGACCTGAATTGATCTGCTGGCTGTGCAGGGATACCTGGCAGATGTAGAGTCCGTCTCCGGCATCGATCAGGTTCACCTTCGCCTTGCGATACTTTGAACGCCACTCCTGGGCGACCATTTCCTGAGTGACCTTTTCGCTCGTTTCGCCACGGATGTATGAGAGGTCTTTAAGGACAGTGTTTTCGGAGATCCCGATTTCCGGTGCAATCTCTCTCACTCTCTTTCGCGTGATTCGGGCCTCCAGGTCCCAGAACTCCGGCGCGATTCTCTCATAAATGCGGTTGCGGATCCGGCGAGTAACGGACTGCCGCCCGGTATTGGATCGAATGAGCTTTCCTATGCTGCCTTTCAGGGGGATATCCCGGATCTTCCCCGGGATCGCGGTCCATCCGAGCAGTTTGCAGGCCTTGACCCTTTTGTGTCCGGAGATTATATATCCTTCACGGTTTACGAGAATCGGCTCTTCTAAGCCATCCCGGGCAATGGAAGCGGCCAGGTTCTTGATGAATTGTGAACTGGCCTTGAATATGTAATTGTCTGGATGTTCTTTGAGGTCGGATATATCCAGATCTATGACCTTTTCGGCATGGTGGCTTTTCAATGTGTTCTGCCTCCCATACCCGGTATTCTTCTGATTTTTTCGTTTATCGGGCAATGTCTCGACTGGCAATGTTCTTCACTCCTTCCTAAATCTCAAATTCCTTGCCGCAGTTCCAGCACCGGTAGGTATAGAAGTGCGCAGGCCATCCGGTGCCACCTTTATGGACCGAGTAATCATGGAAGTCTCTCTTGCCGGTTGACGCTTCGCAAATCTCGGGAACCCGGGCGATCCCGAGGTATAGGCGGACCCACTTAAATGCTTTATTCATCACTGCTTTGCCCGCATCCAGGATCCGCTTTCTTATGCAGATGCTCTCATCCAGAAAATAAGGAGGGACCCCGTATAGCCGGGCGTATGCATTGAGACGTTGTCGTTCTTGTCTGCACCGAACAACCCTCCCGGCCAGGGCTGCTATGGTATAGAGCGCAGAGGCGGATAGCAGGCCGAGGGCGAAGGGTAAAAGCTGGTCAACTGGCATTGACTGCCTCCGCGTCTTCCCTGGGTGAGAGTCCGAGGTCTATCTTTGCCCGGCGCAACATATCGCCCAGGTCCTTCGCCCGGGGATCGCGCTTATTTTCTATGTCCGCGCAGGCATCCGCGTGAGCCCAGCCAACTCCGTAAATGACTGCTTTGGCTACCTGCTGTTCCAGCCTATCCAGGCACTCCGTCGTCGGGTAGATTCCTTCCGGCGAAGGCGTATCGAGCATTTCACTGACGATCCTTGAAAGGTCTCTTCTCCAATCCGTCACACTTAAAGATTCTTCATTCATGTCTTTTCACCATCCTTTCATTACTAAAGGCTCCAGCATGGCGGCCTCTCTATCGAGGCCATTATCCAGAAGCCAGAGCCACTTATCTCGAACCGTAATCTGTTTATCATAGCATTCCGGGTTGCCTGGCCATGAGTGCCAGAACCGATGGAGCGTTGTTATCCACGCGGGATCATAGGCGCAATAATCCCGATGCGGAAACCTCCGGGGGAGGAGATGCGCTGAATCGCAGGGCTTTCCGCCGGTCTTTCTGCAGCGGCCCCCGTTCAGCTTCTTCCGTTTCCGCATTGCCCATTCGATCTTCACGGAGAGCTTTGCGAACTCCGGGAAGTCCGGGTAAATCTCGGCAAGGCGCTGGGAGTGCGTCAGGAGCATACCGGCACCTCCATGCGCTCCATTAGAGTCTTGATTACTTCGGCAGCGAGGGGAGGGACTATCGCATTCCCGTAGGCGCGCAATCGTCCCATTCTTGCGGGTATCCCATGAGCCATCGGGCTAAGCCCGGATTGTATTGGCCTCGGCCTGCCAATGGGGAAGGGGATGCGGTCAAATCCGTCCCAGGGGCCAGACCCGCTATCGCAGCCTGTCGTGGGAGCTGGTCCAGGCGGACCCGGGGGGATCCGTCCGGGTTGACTCCGGCAATGCTCTGCCCCGGGGAGTCTTTCCAGTCCCGTGCTGCCGGTGTTCCCCAGCCACCCAACGAACCAGAGTCGCTGTCGGATGTGCGGTGCGCCGACGCTACAAGCTGGTAGTACTGCCGCCCCCGTGGAGTAACCTTCGTCTTCCAGTGCATCGAGTAGATCATCGAGCCAGGAGTCCTGGGCGACTGCAGCGGCAACCTGTTCACCAAAGATGAAAGGAGGCCGGAGGGCTCTGACCAGACGGATCCATTCGGGAGCAAGGTGCCTTTCGTCTCTGATTCCCGCCTGCCTTCCTGCGAGAGAGAACGGCTGACATGGTGGTGATCCTGTAAAGACGGGCCGATCATCCGGCCATCCTGCCTGTCGGAGGGCGATGCTCCAGCCTCCGATTCCCGCGAAGAAGTGGTGCTGCCGATACCCGGCAAGGTCGTCTGCTCTGACATCTGCGATGCTCCTGGTGTCCACGTCGCCATCGGCTATGAGTCCTTCATCTATGAGATTCCGGAGCCATTGTGCGGCGAAAGGGTCTATTTCATTGTAGTATGCCGTCATTGTTATCTCGTATGCGCGAAATCCGGGAAAAGATCCTGCTGGCCGAGGGCCTTCTGGCAGGCCGGGTTCAGCCACAGGCATTCGATTCTCTCATTCCGCTTGTTGTCCCTGGTTCGCTTCTCGACTCGCTTCCATCCCGCTCGCTCAAAAGTGATCTCGTAGAGCTTCGATGGATAGCCGCAGAGGACGATCATGGAGAGGCTTTTTCGGAGCCTGAGAAATAGAATGAAGTGCTCCCAGATGCTCATCATTTCATGCTGGTAGGCTCGCCCGGCTTTGCGGCAGATTCCGAGATAGGGTGGGTCGACGAAAAAGAGAGTCTCAGGGCTGGAGCACTCCTTGAGGAGCTTGCCATAGTCCTTGCTCTCGATTACCACTCCCCGAAATCGCATTGCAGCCCGGTACAAGGGCCGAAGGTCTGCAAACATGGAGGCCGGTCGGTAACCACCGCTGGAGAAGACATTTCCATAGGACCGGAAGGAGCCTCCGGCCCGGTTATTGCTCATGTTCATCCAGCAACGGGCATAGAATCGACGGGCGGTTTCCAGTTCGGATTCCGTCGAAGTCCGGGTTATCTCGAATTCGTCCCGGGAGTAAGCGGTGAATCGGATAGAGCGGATCAGCTCCCGGGGTCGATCCCGGAGCACTCGAAAGAAAGTGCAGAGCTCTCCGTCCACGTCGTTGTAGTATTCAAATCGGGCGCGGTCCTTTCGCAGCAGCACGGATCCGCCTCCGCCAAAAAGGTCAACATACACCTTGTGCGCCGGGAAGTGCTCGAGGATCCAATCCGTTAGTAGCCATTTTGAGCCGTTGTATTTCAGAACGGGTCTTTCCATGGATCCTCTCAGCGTTTAGAAACAATTACCTCGTTTATGGCTTTCCTGGCGGACTCCAGTTTTTGAATGTCCTCCTGCTTCAGGCCGCCGGTTGCCAGCTTGATGAATTCCCGGGCCGCATAAATGCGGTCTGGTTGTCCCGGATCGAATCCGGCTTCTCTTAGAAGATTCCAGAGCATCTCAAGCTCCTGGTTTCGGCGCTCAAGGCGGGCTTTGTCTCTTCCAAGGTTTAGAATCTTCTCTGCCGTTTTATAGGCGATGAAGTGGCCGAGTTCTCGGTCGCTCCGCTTTCCATCTTTGAGATCCTGGAAGTAGTCCCTTCGTGCGTCACGGCCAGATATGTCTCTGGTTATCTCACAGCGACACATCAAGAGATAGCGATACAGGCTGTTCGGGATCGGTCCCTTTCGGTAGACCGCCTTCTTTTTCGTGAAGACTTTGGTTTTCGTGCTGGCTACGGTAAGCAGCCCGGCTTCCGGAGGCAGTTCGTCCGGACGGATGATTCCAGGAGGGGCTACAAAATAGAATTCATTGCAATAGTCCAGATACCCATGCCACTTTGAGTCCCTGGTGAAATCAGAGCGGGATACCTTGATTTCGTAGCCGATAGTACTCGGCCTGCTCCAGGACTTTTTCATGGCCCAAGCATCCAGGATAAGCAAGCCGTTACCGGTGGGTCCGGTCTTTACCTCATCGACAAAGACATCATCCTTGTGGCGGGAGCGGAGGAGCCGGAGGATTTCGCTCGCATTGCACTTCAATTGCGCACCTCCCGGCCTCTCTGTTTTTGTGTATGGATAGAAAGCGGCCCGATTTCCTGGCCGGCCGACGCCCTGGCCAACGCCTGGACCAGTTCATCTCGGCGAAAGGAAAGAACGTGGTCTCCTTCTACCACAAGGATTACATAGTCGCGGTCGACCACTGTATAACCGTCGCCCTTTAGATGAAGGGAGCCTGCTGACGTGATCGCTGGTGGCTGATCGACAAATTTGAATAGTGCCGACAAGCGAATTGCATCGGTGATTCTTCTTAGCTCCTTCCGGAACTGGGATTTGTTGGGGAGCTTCATTTTCGTACCTCCAGAACTTTGAACGATAGCACCCATACCGGAGGATTCTGTGCCCAACCGTATCGTCGCCGCTCCTTCGGGCCACGCCCGTTGTTAAGAAAATCCCAGAGGATTCGGAACCTTTCGACTGCTGAAAAAGTCTTGTACTCACCGGTGATGGGAACCGGTCCACAAGTGGAAACGCCTTCGGCAATCGCATCGGCTTCGGTAATCGAGCAGAGTCGTTCGGCTCTTAAGGCTGTGACCTCCAGCAAGATCCTGGAAGCCCATCGCGGCATGTGAATGGAGGGAACCTGGCCGCCAAAAATGGCACCGTTGTGACTGGCCAGCCTGCCCCAGGCTTCGCTGGCTTCCTCGGAATTCTCAATAGGGATGAAGGAACCATCAGCCTCATATTGGACACCGTCCAATCCAGACTCCAACTCCCTCGCGCGGCAATTCTCACGAACCCACAAGCGCGTTCCAACTTGTCCATACGGACATCGCTCGAGAAGTTCTGCGTTGGTCAGGTTGTGATACCGGCCCTGTTTATCCTGAATCAGCCAGTCGAATTGCTTGAAATCGCTTTCTCGAATGCTCTTGATCTGTCCCCAGCCGGAAAGCCGGTTGATGATCCGGCGGGTAATGGTCTTTCCGTTGCCGGGCGAGTAGTGCCCATCCAGAATCCTCCGGACCATGTCTCCGCTGAAGATCATTGGCTTTTCCTGGACCTTTATGGCATTCATTTTGCGGCCTCCACGGCGAAGAGCTCCGGTTGAGATCGTTTTGATCGATTCAGGTAGGCCTCTGCCTCATCCATAAGGACCTCAAGAGCCCGGATGCACTTCTGGGGAAGAACCGGACCATCCATGTCGTTTAGGTCCTCTTCGGGGAGGTACGGAGTATTCAGGACCAGTGGGCTGTTGGAGTCGTTCAGCCCTCGCATCGATGTGATGCTGGCTCCCAGGATCTCGTCCTCACCTGCGTAGCCGAAGGTGACTCCACGGATGGAGTGGCGATAGAATTCGGCTTCCATGTCCTCCGGATGCAGTTCGCAGATTTCGATAACGGAAGGGATCAATCCCTGGAGGGCCTCCACAAAGTCTGGATGTGGTTCATCCAGGCTGCTCATGGAGTATTCGTCCCAGGCATCCCCGTTTGACTTCTCCCATACCAGGGAAACCCGAAGTGGATCCCCGGTGTATTTGATCTTTCTGAATCGAATTCTATCTCTGTTCATTTCGCACTCCTTGATAGGTTGCAAGATGGATCAGTTGTCCATCTTCGGGAACGTTCTGCGGACGCTGTCGCGTAGCCGCCTCGATTTGCTTCCCCACTACAATGGCCCACTCGAAGCCCAGGATGTAGCAATGAGCAAGGCGACCGTCGAGGTCGATCCTGCCAGGGCCGTTCAGTATGTTGCTGGCCGATGTGTCCATGGACTCACCCCGCGACGGCTGCTCTCGCCTCCAGATAATCCCAGACTTCTCCGGCCTCTTCGTCGCTCATTTCCCTCGCCGATTTGTGAAGGTTTCGAAGGATTCGAAGTGTTCGCTGATCTTCCGGGGGGTATCCTGGTACAGGCGGATAATCTGTTCCGGATCCTTCCCACCGAACCATGCCATCCATCGGAGGATCCCCGTTCTGTCTTTCTCTGGAATGGCTGATACGATTCTCTGGATCTGATTTAATTCCAGGTCGCTGTTTCTGGAAATCTCCATGGCATACGCTTTTCGGATGCGTTGAGTTTCCGACGGCCCGTTGTGGGTCTGGGTAGGTCTGGTTTTCGTTGCCTGCATGGCGGGCTCCTAATGCCTCCAGCCTGGGGCTGGGTGTTGTTTTCCCTGTGCCGTTTTGGAGTGATCTTTTATGTTCCGCACCTCTGGACCGCGAATCATGTCTCGCTGCTCTGAGCCGCGATTCTGGATTCTCACGGGCGGTGAGATTCTCACTTCTCTGCGAATCAGTGTGAACTTGGTACAAGTTGCTCCTCCCATATCCGCGTCTCTGTACTGTAATCCAACCAGCTTGCTTGAGCTGCTGGATCACCTGGCTTATTCTGCGGGTTTTGATTTGCGACTGACCATGATCTTCAATTCGTTCGGCTATCGCCTCCAGAGTAGGGAAGCAGACTTTGTCTTTTCCCTGAAAAGAGGCCAATGCCGCATATACCTGCAGTTCCTGCCGGGTCATTTGGGCAATCGCAGCAAGAGGAACCTTTGCCCATATTATGCTAATGTTTGGATTGTGACTCATCATTACCTCACCAGAGATGTATTGCGTAATAAACGGAGAAGATCAGCAAGATGCTGATTCCATAGGATATGACCAGGAACCGACGGTTTCGGTGTCGGTCCGCTCTCCGCCTTCTGCTGAGATACCGCATATCCGATGCGAAGAAGCTGGATCTTATCGTTGCTTCCATTTTAGTCTCCCGTGTAATCGTGGCGGCGACCTGAAGGCCGCTCTCTGTTTTCTATCCGGATTGTATAGTCCGGAATCTCTATGACCTTCCCCGAATAGCGCTGCAGGCGCGTTATGGCAAAGGCCAGGTCTTTCTGTAGCTGAAGGGCCGTTTCTCTGTCCTCGATTGGATGACCGTCCAGAAGTAGCTGGAAGTCCGCGTACTGGATCCGTCCTTCGAAGACCTTTCGACCATAATCGGGCGGCTTTGGTGCTACAGAGGGCCCATTGTCTGTTCGATTGATATTCAATGACTCCATTGCTGCGTTCTCCCTCCAAACGGATGATTGCCGAAAGCGGCCTATGCGGCCGCGTCGGCGGAATCGCTGGGGTCGTAATTCTTCTGGATTGTCCAGATTCGGAAGGCAGAGGAGAATGCGGCCAGAGCCCTGGAGCGATCCTGGTCGGACCAGATCTTGCTGAAGTAGCGTCCAGGTTGGTTCTTGTCCATGACCAGGCTGGCGACGGCGTCAATGGTCATCATTTCCTGATGCTCCATGGCCTCTGCGTATGCAGACATCTGATAGCACCATTCTTCGTAGAAGTTGGGCTTGGGCTGGCCTTTCTTGTCGTCTTTCACATACTGGCTCTTTATATCTGCCAGGACGGTTCCTATGCCCGGAATCTCAAGAAGAAGGTCCGCAGTGCCCGCGTATCCTTCGGCGACCACGACCTTTTCAGATGCCAGTATCCGGGCGTCCGTCTCCCGGAGCCATCGCCTGAAAGCGACTACGTGGCGAGCCACGGTTCGGAATTCCGGTGAGAGCTCTCCGGTTTTTGCGAAGTGTTCAATGGCCGCATGAATCTGCTTTCCGGTGTCCGCTGCGCTGCTGGCCTCGGATTCCATATCCTCAACCACTCGCTTTGCGAAGTCTTCCGTCGGTTCATCCTTCTTACGGGGGAGGGTAAGGGAAGCCATGATAGCCTGCTCCAGCTTCCAGGACTCCAGCCCCGGCTTGGCCACAACCTTCAGTACCGTGGTAACCGATGGCAGAAGGCCAAGTTTTCGAGCGTCAGCCAAAGTGGTTGGCTTTCGGTCCTTCCGCTTTTTGTCGGCATAGGGAACGGTATGCATCGGCTCGCCGTCCCGCGTATACCAGTGGGCATCGCTTTTCCTCTGGATCAGACTCATTTGGCACCTCCAGCAGGCGCGAATAGCCCCAGACCAGGTTCTTCAGAGGGTTCTACTGCATGGGACTGCTCTTCCTGTTCCTCGGAGTCACCCGGGCGTTGCACGTTCTCCAGGGCCTGGGTCACCTGTTGGATGGCCGAGTCTGCGGCATTTAGCAGGCTCTCCTTTTCGTTTTCCGTAACGATGCCTTCCAGTTTCTGCTCGATGTAGCTTCGGATTCGTTGTAGGCGTTCCAGATCAAGTTCGCCCATGGCCTCTTCGATACCATTGTTTGCCCTGATGAACGTTTCGGAAGGCTCGGATTGAGGTGCTTCCGGCGCCTCATTAATGGTCTTTTCCGTACGGCCAGAGCCAAATCCTTCGCCGAAATCCATTACTTCTTCGGGAACATAGAGGCCTTCGGCGACCTCCGGTGCGAGTGCCTTTACACCTTCGGAAATTACCCGGGCGGAAAGCATTTGCCTCGGATACATCTTCCAGTTCTGCTTGTCCGTAAGACCCGCCTTTTGTGCCATCTCCATCGTCCATTTGATTGTGATGACATTCCCCTGGCGGTCTGCGAACTCGGCCTCGCATACGCGATCGTCTCTCCGGATCCATCGCACCTGGTTTCCGGCCTTCTTGAAGTCTGCCAGCATTGTCTGGCTCTTTAATGCCGGTCGCCCCTGGATGATGTCATAACGCTGCACTGCCTTCATCGGGTGCATGCCCGATGCCTGGCAAAGAAGCATCAACGCCATGGCCTGAGACTGGTCTTTCATCCCAAACAGGCCGGATTTCACTATTGTGTGGGCCATCTTTTCGAGCTCCGGCAGCGAATACTGCGCCGGAAGCTCGGGCGACTGGTCCTGTCGCATTGCTATGTCTTTCTCGGACATACACTCCCTCCAAATTCTAAAGTCACGCAGCGGAAACGCTACGGTCTGTATGTATCGATCAACTGCTGTGATTCTCGAAGATCCGGCTCCAGGCACTTCCGGCACTTGTCGTACTGGTAGAGCTTTACTCCCTTCGCCCCGCACCCGGCGCAATGCGGTTCTGCAATGGCGGACTCCAGCATATCCTGGAAGCCCGTTCCTCCGCCCGCCGAAGGGGCCGGTGCGATTGCAGGTGGTGCGGTCATTCTTTCAGTGCTCGTTACGATCATGGTTTCCCTCCTTTGACTCGATGGCATTGAGCGTTTTGCTTCTGTAGCTCTCCTGATCTTGTAGCGGTAGAATAGGGCATTCGCTTGCCGGGTCATGCTCCAGCACCGAATCGATCACTCCGAATCGGACCTGTGCGAGGACCGTTGGGTGGTGACACTGGATCGAGATATAGGCATCGTGGATGTGATGCTCCAGCCGGACATGCGGGCAGTGGTAGCAATGGCTGCAGTCCTCTCGGGCAAGATAGGCGCGAGTCCATTTGTCCAGGGCACCAAGGGCCTTCTCATGTGCCCGATCGTGCTGGGTGGCCAGTGCTTTATGCATTGCAGGCCTCCGGTTCATCGTCGCCGTAACGACGGTGGTGGATCGAAACCAGTGATGCGGTCACGATGTAGAATAGGCCCGGGTGCTTGGACTCCAGCCGTTCCCTGCTGTTATCAAGAACCTGCAGGATGTAGTCCGGGGCGAAAATGCCGATCATGGCCAGGTATTCCAGCCAGAGTGTTGTGTGCTCCGGTCTTACGACCTGCCCATATCGCTTGATCTCCGGGCGCATGCGTTCTGCCAGAGCAGGGGATAGCTGGAGGCCTTCCTGGTATTCCAGATACAGGGCCGACGAAGCCATGTTCTCTTCTTCCGCTTCCAGGTTTCCTTCAAGTCCAAGCAGGGTCCGTGCACTCATAACAGGCCCTCCCGTTTTAGGAGTTTCCGTATTCCGTCGACGCCCCGCTGGTAGACTCGGGTTCTATACGTGACCCCGGTTTCACCGTCCTTCTTCGGGTATTGCTGCTCCACGACTCGGAACCATCCGAGTTCGATATACTGCTGGCAGGGGAGGTTGTCGGATTTCAGGACCTTTTGTCTTCGCAGGAACTGGAAGAGCTTGTTTGGCCCCAGGCCCGGCACCTGAAGGTTTTTGGCCACGTCGCCGATGAGAAGGGTGTCTTTGGAATCTATGATGGCATCGTAAAACTCAACCTTCGGTTGCTGCTGCTCGATCTTGCGCTGGAAATCGGCGGCCAACTGCAGGGCATCGGCGAACGATTGAGGAACCTGATACCCACCCGTTTTACGGATCTGAGGAAGAACTTCGTGAGTCACCCAGCGTTTGAAAGCGCGCGCCTCTGCCAGATTGCTCCTCAAGATCAATGAATACAGTCCTGGCTCGTTTATGACCTGGATGTTTTGAAGTCCGCCGCGGGTGTAAACTTTAGTGACACCCTTTTCGTC
>CEUM01013499.1_pt1 | contig 20538 bp, 8 predicted proteins | sample 356421 | NCBI WGS metagenome assembly CEUM01 (sample SAMEA2622716, study PRJEB7988) | marine metagenome | biome: marine biome (ENVO:00000447); feature: surface water layer (ENVO:00002042); material: "saline water (ENVO:00002010), including plankton (ENVO:xxxxxxxx)" | depth 5 m | reverse complement strand
AATACATAGTCACCTTCACGACCATATTCCTTTGCAGTCTCAGCAGCGGCCTTGTGGATGTTGACCATGATGTTGTCAAGTCTTTCATCAACTTCTTCTCTTGTCCAAGATAGTCTCAAAGAGTTCTGGGACATTTCCAAACCTGATGTTGCTACACCGCCAGCATTGCTTGCTTTTCCTGGTGCGAATAGAACTCCTGCATTTTGGAATGCAGTGACTGCTTCGGGAGTACAAGGCATGTTTGCACCTTCAGCAACTGCGATTACGCTGTTTGCAACCAATGCTGCTGCTTCCTCTCCGTTCAGTTCATTCTGAGTAGCACATGGAAGAGCAATATCGACATTTACTCCCCATAGACCATTGATAGATGGTTCTGGAGCAGCAGGTGTGAATGTGACGCTTTCGTATGCATCTGCAACTTCGTGTATTCTTCCTCTCTTGTTGTTCTTCAAATCCATAATGAATGCAAGCATCTCTCTGTCAATTCCAGCAGGCACGTGAATCCAACCAGATGAGTCAGACATTGTAACCGGCTTTCCACCAAGATCCAATACCTTCTCACAGGCGAATTGTGCGACGTTACCAGAACCTGAAATAGAAACCACTGCTCCTTCGAAAGACTTGCCTTTTGTAGCAAGCATTTCTCTTGCGAAGTAAACACACCCATATCCAGTTGCTTCAGGTCTGATTAAGGAACCACCGTATGAACGCCCCTTTCCTGTGAGTACACCAGCTTGGAATTCATTTCTCAATTTCTTGTACATACCGAACATGTATCCAATTTCTCTTCCACCAACTCCGATATCTCCTGCAGGAACGTCGCAGTCTTGTCCGATGTGCCTCCATAGTTCCATCATGAATGATTGGCAGAATCTCATTACCTCAGCATCTGACTTACCTTTAGGATTGAAATCGGAACCTCCTTTTCCTCCACCCATTGGAAGACCAGTTAGAGAATTCTTGAAAATTTGCTCAAATGCTAGGAATTTTAGGATGGATGCGTTTACGCTTGGGTGGAATCTCAATCCGCCTTTGTATGGTCCGATTGCACCATTGAATTGAATACGGTATCCTCTGTTGACTTGGACATTGCCTTCATCATCAACCCAAGGAACTCTGAAGTGAATCAGTCGCTCTGGCTCAACAACTCTTTCTGCAATAGAGATGTACTCTGGATGTTTCTCTAGAACAGGTCCAAGGGATTCTAGAACTTCTAGGACCGCTTGGTGAAATTCTGGCTGGTCTGGGTCTCTTGCTTTTACAGACTCATATATTCTATCAATTGCATTCATGTTTTGTCACCTTGAATTATCCTGCCCAGTCAAAGTCACTTTATACCCATTGCGCCATATAGATTTAGACACCACTAGAAAAACTACGAAACAATAAACCTCAGTCGCACGATTATCAAGACAGAATTAGTTTGTCCCTTTGACCATCGAAACGTAGCGATCAATCAACGGAACTCCTGCTTTCGATGAGCGATTCAAATCTCTAATCGCTTCCTCAATCAGAGCATGTTCGGAATCTTGAATGTTCATCACATCCGATAGTAAATTGATCATCTCCCACTCATCAGAAGTGATTACATCATCCTCTAATGCTGCTATCAGTGCTGATTGATAAAGTGAAAAATCACCTGTTTGAGTTTGGAATGCAGTATCTGGGAATTCTAAATCTGATTCTTCCTCACCCTTAGCGAATGATAGATACTGCAGATTCATTTCAGGGCTAATGCCAAATGATTCGGACAATACTCGGAGAATTGAGGCTTCGTCATCAGTGATTATCTCATCAGCAAATGCCCTTTTTGTGACTTCAACATATATCCAAGCTGCTCTGCCAACTTCCATCATAGTAACCCCAAACTGAATTTTGTTAATGATGATTACGCAATAGCAACTCTAAGTGTTTACAATTGTATTACACGGCTAGTGTAATTGATTTCTTGACTAAATCGTTTGCATTCTGGAGAAAAATGATATGCTGAAGCCAAAACCTTGTTGTAATCATATGTCTTACATAATGTATAACATTTGCATTACATTTATATGCTGCATGGTAAGTAGAGATGTTGTACGAGGGAGCGGGAATGAGCCAACCAACCAATTTAGTCTCTTTGAGAATCAGCGAGGAAGATATCCTCCTACTCGACCAAAGAGTTGGCATGGATGGAGCAAGAAACCGCTCTGACGTAATTAGATTAGCAATTCAGCAGTTCTTGAACGGGCAACCTGCCCTACCGGACATGGATTCAGTTAGAATTCCACTTGGAAGATCTGACAAACAAAGACTAGGTCAATTGTATGAGCTGCAAGGAGTAACTCCAGAACAAGCAGCCCAAGAAGGCATCAAACTCTACATTGATCGTGCTATCGAGCATGAGCAGAAAACTAACATTCTAGAGGAAGCTCTTGACAGAGCACGTGCCTCTACGATGAAGCGTGAGGAATACCACCCGTGAACAGGGTGAGAGCGACGAAAGGAGGGGATGGGATGAATTGGCAAAATGTGAACCCCAACACACATGGAGCCACCTCTACACCGTTGATGACAACGTCCGGCATCAGCGGTTTTGTGGCCTTACGCAAGCGTGCCCACCTTGCACGTGGACGAAGTGGTCCCCACAACCACGAAAACCCCACAATCTCCCTGGATGGTGGCCAGGGAGACCTCGATTCCACCCCAGTCTCTTGACTTGGTGGCCCCACAGTGTGTTGCGCAACCCCACTTTCTGCGCAACACCTACGACTCCATTTGAGCGATAGCATTTGTCGAATTCGATGCTAATACTTTAGACCCCTCGTCAAAACGAATAGAATATGGCGTCAGAAGAATTTCCCTATCTGGCGCATTCAACTCCAAGACCTGGTCAGTTGGAAATGATTCAAAATTGTAGAAATACATTGAGAAATGGAGGGCATCACCTTGCAGCTGCCCCAACAGGTATTGGGAAAACTGCGGCATCACTTGCAGCTGCATTAGAGGTTGCAATAGAATCTGAGAGAAAGAAAACAATTCTATTTCTAACCAGCAGACAGAGCCAACACAGAATTGTCATAGATACTCTTCAGAGACTGAATCAATCCCTTCCAGCTGAGAAGAGGATCAAGGCAGTCGACATGATTGGGCAATCAGGTATGTGTACAAACAGAATCATATCGCAAGAACGTAAAGCAATACATTCAATCCTTTGTAGCCAAGCAAGACAAACAAGATCTTGCAAGGAATTTTTGAATTCATCACCCAGTTTAACAAACCAAATTCTTGCTAGCCCAATGCATGTTGTTGATTTGGTTGAATTAGCAAAGATACACACAGAAGCTAGTATTCCTAAACCTGTTTGTGCTTGGAAAGCAGCAAGAGAAGCTGCACCAAGGGCTGATGTAATAGTTGGAGACTACAACCATTTGTTCAACGACTCTGTGAGGGATAATTCATTGGAAGCAATGAAATTAGAGTTGGATGATATTATTGTAATTGTGGATGAAGCACACAATCTGCCAGATAGAATTCGCAATTCAATGAGCAGGGTACTAAACCCATTAATCATGAAAAACGCTGGTTTTGATATCGAGGAATATACAGGTAAACTAAAATCAACTGTTAGCCAAGAAACAATCGAATCCACAACCGTTATGATTTCTATGCTTAATTGGTGCAAGGATGTTGTTACGGAATGGAGGAAATTATTCATCAAGAGAATATACGAATGGAAGACTCAGTTGAATTCTAATGGTGGAAGCGATCTATCGGTCAATGAAATGGACATTTGGAAAATGATTGATGAGGCATGCGATTTAGTTGAAAAGTCATATCAACAAACTACATTGGTTCAAACGACTGCAAATACTGTACCAAAAAAAGAGTATAGAGTTGAGACTCTGGCAAGGACTTTGGCAAATGTCGTGACAGAAGTTGATACTGAATTAGTTGATTCAAACGAGAATGATGCAGAAAAAATTTCCATTCTCCTCAATAACCTCAAAAGATTCCAGGGCACTTCGGCACTATCCGTTACTTTCGAGGAAGGAACAAGACAGGAGGGGAAATTGAATTTTGACTTGCTTGATCCTGGTTTGGTTTCAGCTGATATTTTCAAAAAGGTCCACTCATCTATACTAATGTCTGGAACTTTGTATCCTCCAACTATGTATGGGGATATTTTAGCCATAGATAAGAAAGAAATGACGCTTTGTGAATATGAGTCCCCATTCAATGACAATAGAAGACCAGTGATATGTGCATCGAATGTCTCGACTCTGTACAAGGAACGTAATGAAGATACATTCGCCAGAATACGCTCCTATGTGCGAGCAATGTGTGAAGCAAGCCCTGGACACGTAGCAGTCTTTTTCCCTTCATACGGACTCATGGAGGGAATCATGAATCGGTTCAAAATGGAATCACAAGTAAAAATCCTAGAGGGGAGAGATTGGGATAAGCAAAAGTGTGACCAGATTTTGCAAACTTTGTTCGATGAAAGGGAAAATGGAAGGCAGGTTTTGCTTTGTGGAGTTTACGGAGCAAAATTGAGTGAGGGTATTGATTATCACGATGGAATATTGGATGCAGTGGTCTGTACTGGCTTACAAATTCCCCCACCAAGTGCAAAACAAGAAGATTTGAAGGAATATTGCTCTGACAGATTTGGTAAGTCAAAAGCCTGGAAGTACACAGTAAGCCAGCCATCGATAAATAAAATTCTGCAGTCTATGGGAAGACCTATTCGCAGTTTGGAAGATAGGGCTGTGATTCTATTATTGGATCACAGAAATCTAAACCCAACATACAAATCATGCTACCCAAGGCACCTCTCTATGATAGAAACTACGAGTGAAGAAAGTGTCAAAAGAATGGCTTCAAGATTCTTTAGAAAGACTCCTAGAGAAGAATTCGTACATTCCACAACTTGAATAATTAGGTGTTGTTGAGAATGCATATGAGCGGAAAGGAAATGGTTGATTCCGACGGTTCTAAAGACCCTTCAAAAGTTACATCAACTGGACTTAATCATGATGTTCAAAACTTACATGAGGAATTTCATAACATAAACCAGCATCTTGCTGAAGTAAGAGAACTCCACACCAAGCATTTAGTTACAGCAGGCATGATTCCTGAAACTCATATTGCTAAAACTAACCCTGAAAGAACCCTTGATTGGCTTGTTGCTGAATTAAATGCGGTAAAAAACCCAGATGGATTAACAATTCCAATGAAGGGAGTCAAACAACAGGATCTGAAAGTGACTGAGACAAGTGATGAGAACCAAAAATTTGTACAAATAAGCATCTCAAGTGACTCCATCGGAGAATTTACCAGGAAAATTCCTCTTCCAGAAGCAACCTCTGATTGGAGTGTAAAATTTGTCGATGGAAACCTAAGACTACGTTGGTAATCTCCGTATTTGCTTTGACCTAAAGTCAAAGTTTCTGCTTAGTTCACCTTTGCGGGATCTTTGTGATTTGTCCAATTTCTTGGCTCATTCTTCCCAACGCTGCTTGAGCTACCTGTGAATGATCTTCTCTCATTTCATCACGAGAGTATCTTGCCTGCTCGAAAATATTGTCTAATCCATTTAGAGCGTCTTCTGAGATTGATGGCATGGCTGCTCTAATCGCAGTTTCAAATTCACGGACTGTTTCATGATCCTTACGCAAGAAGCCTCTGCTTTGGAGCACCTCACACAAGTTTTGGTAGCACTGGAAAATTGCCTCTCTTACAGAGTCACCAGCAGCCAATAGTTCAGCCGTGTAGGCAAATATTTCTGCAGCTTCTTGCAGTAACTGGTCCTGTTGTTTCTTTCTGAAGTACAAAGTTGCACCAATTGCTGCTATTATCACTAGGATTATACCCACTGTCATTAGTTGTTGAGCACCTGTTGTCTCTTCAATTAATTCATAGCTTGGAGTGTACCCATCTACTCTTGCTAGGTTGAAATCATCAATAGATTGTTGAGTAATTACATCTGCTCCAGAGTATAGAGAAACCTCTACGGTCAGTCTTCCGAATTCATCATAGTCACCATAAGGCGGATCATGGTTGAACTTGAACGGAAGAATACCAGTTTCATTTGAGAGCGGTTTTAACTCTACTCGCTTATCTGGATTAGCATCTGACATGATACTGACACCAGTTTCATTCGTCAAATACAGCGTGAACGCTACTCCAGCAATTCCCGCTTTTGTATCATCAGCGATTATTGTTATGGTACCCTTCATTTCTTCTTGAGAGCCTTCCACGATGTCTGAAACTGTAACCGTAATTGTGGCATCAACCTTGATTACAATGTATTGCACTGATTCTGCATTGTTGATATGCAGAGTGCTGTTTGCAGGAGTTGCAACATAGACTGGTTGTAATCCTAGTTCCATCCATTGTGGAGCAAGAGCGACTATTGACCAGTTACCGTTATTGAAGGTCAAACTCTTCTGCAAACACCTAGATGCAGTTTGGCTAGAAGCACAGTTGGTTCCATTTCCGATTGTCATCTCGATATTTTCGAATACCTCTCCTTCTCCACCTACTTCGGTGACACTTCCTGTAAGGGTGATCTTGTCCAGTTCACTAGACCTAGTGAATATCGTTGAATCTGGAGTATCTATGGATACTACTACGTTTGCCCATAACTCACCAATTACCGAGGAATCTGTTGGAAGGTGTGCTTGAACACCCTCGTACCTTACGTCTATCTGGTGGTCGCCTCTGGACATTTCAAGTGTTGATTGAACAATGAAAGTCCACTCTCCATTGGTATCTGTTGTGGTGGATCCAATTAATTCGCCATCAAGGTAAATGTCAACTTGCATGCCAGAAAGACCAATTTGATTTGGATCATCGATATCGAATAATCTTCCAGATGCAGTCCATCTCTCACCACGAGTAATGTCTCTTCCATCTACTAGGTCAATACTCACTCCAGACCTGTGTGCTAAGAAGAACGTAGCATTTCCACTTCCTTCTCTGTAGTATCCTTGTGCGTTCACATCAGCTTGGATAATGTGGTCGCCAATTGTGAACAAGTCCGGAACGATGTAGTTCAATTCAAAGTCACCATTCTCGTCGGTAAAGACTACGCCTAAGTTAACACCCTCTATTGATAGTGAGACAGCATGACCAGAGATTCCAACCAGTTGATTGTCCACGACTGAACCAGTAATTGTTATGTTTTCATTAACAGAAATGGTTGCCGGGATTTCAACTGTAACAAGAATCTCTGAGTAAATTGTCCATGTACCTGAATCACTACTCGGAAGGTACAATTCTGTACCAGTGAATCTTACCTCTAGAGAAACAGGTCCCAGAGTCGCATCCGCAGGCACAGGATTAACTGCAGTGAAAGTCCCGTCTTCATTTGTTACAACATTTGTCAAGAACTGACCATCCAAGTAAACTTCTAAAGTGAAATTAGCCAAAGGTGATTGTGTAATATCGGTAAATATTCCATCAATAGACATTGAAGATTCTCTGTTTACCTCTCCATTGGTATTGTAAATTGTTAGAATTGTTTCCATACTTACATTGAACTCAACTATTGAGGTAGTTGGCAGGTAGTACTCTGGGTTTCCTGGGTCACCTACACCGATTGGATCCACCCAGTCTCTACCACCCTTGAATTGGACTTGTATTTGGTGAGCACCTGGGCTTGTCGAAGAAGGCACGAGATATGATAACGCAAAGCCCCCATCGTCAGATGATGTTTCTACACTGGAAACCGGTATTCCATCGACTAGAAGGTGAACAATTGCAACTGAGTTGGATTCTCCGCTTTGTAAGACCAATCCAAGGTCATCTAGCAATGTTCCGTTCACGTAAAGCCTCTCTCCACCGATTATAGATTCAGAATATTCAGTGATGTTGATTTCGGTTTGAGCAAGAACAACAAAAGAGGTTGAAGCCGATGAATTAACGATTCCAGTAGTTCCTGGAATTCCAGCATACATTGCAGATAAGTCTGCGACTCCAACATTCAGATCTGCTGGTACTGTTAGGTTTGTAAACGCTATACCATTGCTGTCAGTTTGAGTAATTCCGCTAACCGAGGTCCCCTCAAGCATAACTGTAACCGATTGGTTTCTTATCGGGGAGCCTGTATTATCAAGAAGTGATAATCTAATGTTTACATCATTTCCTCTCTCGGTTCTATCGTTCAATGAAGGTTGACCTAGTCCGTCTAACACCGGGGCTTGGAAAGTCAAAATTGAATAACCTCTGGAGTCAAAAGTCGTCTCATTCTCTGATCCCACATAGTAGTTTACAGTTGGAACAAAGGACGCCTGAAGTGTGTTATTTCCTGCTTCAAATCCTTGACCTAGGGTAATTGTTGCATTCCAGAATCCTCCTGTTCCAATAGATCCACCTGTTACAGTGAAACCTGCAGGCTCTCCGTTAATTCTGAACAGTACATTGCTTGGTAATACCATACCATCTCTTGTTTCCATTCCTGATCCATTGTCTGATGTCACTCTACCAGATATGTTGAACGAATCACCAGCAATTGGGTTTGAAGCAATGTCATCTATCACCATGAAGGTAACCGAGCGTACAGTAACAGTGCTCAAGTTAGCAATACCCGCTCTTAGATCAGAGGAACCGTTGAACATCCAGGTAGCTGTGACCAAGCCAAGTGGGTGATTGGCATCGAGAACAAAACTAGCATTAGCAAAACCATCTCCAGTGGTAGTTGTATCCGCAACCCATGATTCATGGAACATAATTGCAACTGGATATCCACCCAGAGGAGCAAATAGGTCAGTGGCTTCAACCAATTTCGCACTCAAATTTACAGTCTCGCCACGGTTGATAATTACTGGATTGATAGGATTCAAGTTCTCAAATTGTGTCACACCGAAAACAAGCATCGAAGTATTTGCTCTACCACCTAGGTAGAAAGGCGAAGAGTCCGGAACTACATCTACGACTAACGAGCGCACTCCCCTTGTGGTTCCATCGTTTTCTGTGTCAGTTGGAACACTCAAATTAAACGAACCGTTTAGCGCAGTAAAGGTGTTCCTTACCAGAATCTCATCAGGTTCATCCTCCCAGAAAGCGGTGACCTGAACTCTTGACACCATTGGGCGAGAAGCATTCAAACCATCGACTACTCTTCCTTGAATATTGAAATTCTGACCAGCAGTGATATTATTTGGAGCCACATCAAATACCACGTTGGTAGTTGATTGAACAGTCATGTTCACAAGAGTAGAGTTTCCTGTCCTCCTCGTATTTCCTGCAACCAATGGTGCAGATACATCGTCTGCTACTAGAATTTGTAAGTCATAATATCCAGGACCGATGTCAGTGGCCGTCCATTGAAGAGTTGCATTTCCTTCTGCATCTGATATAACTGTGCCAATCGATGTATTAGAACCACCATAATCGAAAATGAATTCCACTGTAGCGCCGGAAACGTTACTCATGTCTGCTATGTCGAATATCTTAGCACGCAGATCCATAGTATCACCTGAAAGGATGAGCATTTGTTCCTGTTCAGGAACGATGACGACTTCCGATTCAATTCCGATTTCAATTGATATCGAACTCGGAGGAGAAGGTGGTGTCGCAGTATCAACCCATGTGTAGTATGCACCACCTGGAGGTGCAAGTGATAGGAAATCTGCTGCTAATTCTAGAGTGTATACTCCTGAAGGTAGCGTTGTAGGCATCTTTGCTGTAAGGTTGAATTCACCTGTAGTATTGTCGAGTTGACCTAATGCAAGGTCAATCGGTCCTTCTTCTGTGAGTAGAACCAATGTCAACAATGTGTCATTTCCAACGACTCTTGTGTTATGTACAGCGTCATAGAAGTCACCTGTGATGAAGGTTGAATTGCCAATGTGCACCCAATCGTCTGCAGAAGTTAGGTTCCAGCCAATTTCAGCCATTACTCTAACAGTTGTTGAATCGGAGTTTGGAACATATAGGTCTGAACCATTAAACGAAATGTCGAATGGATAATCGCCAGCAAACATATTTGCATCGATATCAAATGCTAAGTTAATGAGTGTCGAAGCAGGATCAACAGTTGTATTAACCCATGAATTGTTGAAGATAAAGTCATAATTTCCAGGAACATTTAGACCCACAGACGCACCTCTATGATCGTATAGCTGTATCAATAAATTCGCTGGTCCACCTCTGAGCTGTGATTGAGCATCCACTTCATATGTCAATACTCCTCTTAGAGCGTAAGGTGCACCAGTTGAAAGGTTTGCATCGTCTGTAGCTTCATACAGAGTTGGATAGAATCTTAGTATCATCTCTATTTCACCAGCGGCGACTGGAATTAGAGTTGAGTTGAGGAAATATGGAATTGAGAAGGTACCGTTTACAGATTGGTTGAATATCTCGATGAAATCTCCACCACTATCATTTTCTCTCATTCTGAATGAAAGCATTCCTTCCATATTTTGTGGTGTTGCTCCAAACGAAACTGCTGTTCCGTTGATGTAAACAGTGTCATCAAGATCTATCACACTATTGTTGGCTCCTGGACCTTCTATCGTTGCAGTCAAGTTAGGTGCATCTCTAATGTCCAAATTGATTGGTTGTGTAGAATCTCTAATGTGTACTGGCGAGGCAAAAACTTGACCCGTATCAGTCCAACCGGAGAATCCTAGTTGAGCAGACAGGTTTGTTTTTGTTTCAAGCGGATCAAGTGAAACTTCAATCTGCCATGAACCATCTTGTTCAACAATACCTGTCAAATTTTGAGCACCATCTACACTAGATGTGAAACTCAGCCAAACGGACAAACCTTGGTAATAATCATCCAGCAATTGTGGATTTGACTCTAGTTGTAAAATACCACTAACTATTGTAGTAGCACCTGCTCCAACAACTGGGGAGTTAACTGCATTTGGTGCTACATGAACTATTTCAGAATCATCTGTCACGTTGATTATCTGATCAAAGGCTATGCCATCATCACCCACATAGCCAGATTGTTTGTGATTGATAACAATCTGGGTAAATCCTGGCAAAACTGGGTTACTGGGGGTCCCGTTTATTGTGAAATTTCCGTTTGCATCTGTAATTATCGAACCGAATTCTCTACCTGGGATAGCAGCATCTCCAGGAACTCCATCTACATCATCGGTCCTAACAAGATATCCAACAAGCGGTATATCTTGTATCGGTGTGGAATTGTCTGCGTAAAGTAATTGACCGCTTACTGAGACTTCTTGAGAGCCATCTCTATCCCAAGTCAGGGTGTTAATAGTTTGATTTGCTATCGTCAGATTTTCTGGCTCAGGGCATGATTCAAACGGAATCCAACCCAAGTCGGTATTCCCATTTGCTGAGTTTTGTTGAAGTCTTACTTCTCCCCAGGTTGTTCTTGCGTTAGCATAGACAGCATAACCAGTTCCTGTCCAAATACCATCTTGGTAACCTGTAACCAATCTAGCAGGAAGACCCAATGATCTAGCCATTGTGACGAAAGTTGTTGCAAATTCTGCACACGTTCCTTCCTTTGCCACATTCAGCATATGCATTGTCAAATCAGCATCACCAGGTAGGTTACTAGAATTGTAATTTCTCTTGAATTCTGTTGTTGCATTCCCGTTGACAAGGAAATCAGCTAATGCAGAGGCTTTGGAGTAGGCATCAAGAGCACCTGCATCTGTAACTACGCCGTTCGAGATGTTCATTACCATCGACTCAGCGAATGATTGGTTAGTGAATTCAGCTGGAAGGATTGTTGCGTATGTAGAGTTGGTGTGTCCGATTGTTGTCGATGCAAGAGTTGCCCAGTCGAAGTAGTACTCTGGTTGTTGAGTGAGAAGTATCTCGAGAGAACCCGTCTCAAGCGACAGAGTGTGGGTATCATTGGCCCTTAGAACCACTGCCCCTGCATCGGTCCAATACGAAATGTTGGAGAGATAGTAGGGTTGAGGTATATTCCCTGTAGAAATTGGGAAGTTGTATACTATGTTCCATGTCACCGTATCATTTGCAAAACTCAAATCAGCCAAGTTGGTAAGATTAGTGATAGGAGTGATAACTTCTGCTGGAGGATGGACGCTATTGAGATGTGCATAGGTCGAACCTGTGTAGAAATCACTGGTGGTTAGTCTCCAATAATGTGGCTGTTCAATGTCAACCGTTCCAGTGGTATTATTCGCCCAGAAAATAATGTCGTTATTGACCTGGTCATCGGTTGGATCTAGTGGATTAAACGGCGCTCCTACGCAGTTGAAGAACCAAAATTGTTCAGGGCATTCTGCTCCATCCATCATACCTCCACCATCAGTATCCGGATTTCTCCAGTCTGTGCTGGATGCATTTTCAACAGCATCCGGTATACCATCGCCATCAAAGTCATCGGGAAGTAAATCATCACTCGGATCGTTTTCAGGATTGGTTCCATCAAAGTATTCATCTCTGTCTCCAACTCCACCGTTATCGGTATCTATCTGGTCCCATCCAGTAACCCATATATCGCTTGAACCATTTGTAATTCCTAAGGAATCAAGGGTACAACCAGTGGAGTTTTCGAAGTAATTGTTCAGTCCATCTCCGTCAGAGTCTAAAAGATTCAAACACGGATCATTAGGGTCGGTGTTATCCAAAACTGCTTCTTGGAAATCAGGAACTCCATCAGCATCGGTGTCGACTAGAGTGGGATTACTGAACCATCCATATGTACCAAGAAGTTCTTCCCAGTCAGCAAGTCCATCGCCATCTCCATCTGTATAATCATCATCACAGTAATTTCGGGTTGTAGAAATTGTCCCATCATTTGTCGCAGATGTATGACAGAAAGAACCGTTTCTATTTGCTACTTCTGTAACACCGTTTGCGGGTCCAGGAGATACCTGTTGTAGTACATTATTTACTACGGCAATATAGGAAAATGCACTCCAGGTTCCACTTGAATTATACCAACCGACACCTCCTGAAGGATTGAACCCAGATCCATCTGTCAAAGTTAACTGTGAGGTAAATGAATTCCAGTTAGAAATAGTGGTCTTGAAGTCGGTAAGAGAATCACACGGGTCTGTTCCGTGGCTAACATTTCTTTCATCTCCGTCATTTACTCCACCAAAGTCTGTATCTGCAATATCCCAAGCAGTACATGACAAGTTTTCTTCCCAGTTTTGGATTCCATCATTATCGAAATCTCCGGCATCCTCCCTTCTTGTCGGGTCTGTCTCTCCTGCATCCAAGATACCGTTTCCGTTTTTATCCTCATCTCCATCATCAAATGCGTCCCCATCAGTGTTGTTATCTCTTGGATTGCTGGATTGGGCTGGCTGTCCGTAGGCTGAGCCAACCTCTACTCCATCGCTTATTCCATCGCTATCGGTATCTGAAGATGTAGGGTCAGTCAGCAGAGTAAGAGCCTCGTAAGAATCATTCAGACCATCACCGTCAGTGTCTGCACGAGTGGGATTGGTCGAGGTTATTCCATCTACTTCCGCAGTTAGGGTTGCGCATCCACCAGGACCGATGCCTGTAACAGGGTCACATGGTGAAATGGTTTCTGTAACTTGACCGTTAGGTCCGGGATTCCAGCAAGGAACACCGTTACACAATGTTGTCCATGAAGGATTCACGTATTCATAGAGGTTGTTCAATCCATCTCCATCGGGGTCTCCATTTGCTCCATCATCGTTAGATGCTGAGGTTGCGTTTAGACCGTATGAAACTTCCCAACCGTCAGGCATTCCGTCACCATCGGTGTCCCAGCCGGCTACGTCCTCGTCTGCAATACCATCTCCATCATCATCATCGCTTGAACAATCTGCGTCTCCATCGTTATCCGGGTCAGCACTGTCTACTAGCCCATCTTTGTCGTCATCAAATCCGTTAGTACAGATATTTCCAACTGGGTCTTCATCACAAAGGATAGTGTTACCAGTTCCATCAGAACCAGTACTACCACAGGCAGGTTGATTGTAAACAAGGGCACCTTCTTCGTTCCAGTCATTTGTTGGAACTGTGCCATTCCACCAAACTCCGTTGTCTAGAACTGAAGGAGTATTAGATGAATCCCAGCCGCTAGGCATCAGGTAAGTATACTCCTGAAGATTCGACATTCCATCTCCATCAGGGTCCCCAACCGCTCCATCTGCGTTGTTAGCAGATAGAGGATCCAAACCATGCATCCATTCCCATCCATCGGGCAGACCATCGTTATCAGAATCCGGGTCATTTGGAGCTGTGTTCATCAAATACTCCAAACCATAGGTCAGACCATCTCCATCTTGGTCTGATGCTGCACTGACTTGGTTGATTCCTATTTGTATGGTGGCAAATAGTGAAAGAAGCATTATCGTCACCAAACTCAGTGAGGATATCTTCTGTTTTGCCCCAGATATAGCAAGTTTTTGTTGCGCGCTGGTGGATGGAGAAAGCATACGCATGGCTATTACCAAATGCGCCTCACACTTATGACTCATAAGGGAAATGGTGCGTTGTTCATACACCGACAGAAAATAAAGTAATTCTAAGGACGATTTAGAGGTCTTCCAATTCTTCTAGAAGCTCTAAATCATCATCTTCTTCCTCTTCCATTTTTACTGGTTCAGGAATCTCAGAATCTGCTTGCTCTTCTTCCAGTGATTCCACGCTTTCTTCAAATTCCTTCACAACTAAACCTGCAGCTCTATTTGCTCTATTCTTAGCAGCACTGTTTACCCAATAGAGAACCAAAATTGCACCTAAAACCATCAATGCAATGGTAGTTTGAGATGGATTGGTAATTTCGTTGATTAAACATGCTAATCCGCTACAGCTAGTAAGGTAGTTGAAATCACCATATTGTATGTATTCGGGCCCGTATGGAGCGCTTTCATCCATTGGAGTAACTTCTATCCTGAAAGTTATTTCCTCGCCGTTCTTTGTGCTCTCAGGAGGAGTTATGTCCACATTGAAGTTCTCAGTCCCATAAGCATCAATAGTCAACAATAGGAAACTACCGCCATTTTGCTCAGCACTTGCTTTAAGTTCAGAAGTCCAACCATTTGGCTCGACTGTGGTGATAAATACATTCAATGGAATGTTGTTTTGATTATCAATTCTGTACTCTATGGTTTCGGTTACTCCATTACCAAATTTCGGCTCGGGGCTTACTTGAGTTATCTCTAAGTTTTGCTCTCTAACCTCTTCTTCTACTTCCAGTGTTAGTGGTAGATCAAAGTACCTAGGATTATCGTCTTCATCTACGCCTTCTTCAGTTACCCTTAGGTAAATGACGTGAATTCCAGCAGTCACTTGATTTCCTAGCTCTATTGATAGGGAGATATCGCCAAACTCTCCTGAATTCAAGCGAAGAACGGTTACAGATTCACCGGTCTCGTCCGTCAACTCATATGTCCATGATCCATAAATAGACCCATTTTGAGTATTCTCAGGCAAGTTCTCAGGAGAAATTATTTTCCATGTAGTCTGTGAGGCAGAATCTCCCGAATCTGTTATTCTGATTCCGAAATTTACTGTGTCACGAGGATCTAAATTTTCCACCCGACCAAGTTGCTGTGCATCAGAATCTGAGATAACTTCTGCAAGTACTCCAAAAGTTCTGTGAATTGTGAAATCAATATTACTCTTCAACTCTGAATCTCCAGAACTAGAAACAGACATAGAAACCATACCGATATCTTGTGAATCTCTGTCTGCAGGTGGGTAAAGAATTAGTTTAACTCCGAGGATTTGTTGTGACCCAATTGAAGGAGTAACAGAGTGTATTCCCTCTTCAGCCAACTCACTACCAGTTGCGTTATCGAATAAGCGATACTGCCATCCATCTGGAATTTGAATAACCCTGATTCTGAATGTGTCAGTGTCAAAACCAGAATTGAGGATATCCATGTAGAAATCTCCCTCTTCGCTAGAATCTATATAATGCGATAAGTTTGAATCATAAATTTCAGGTCTGTCTGAATCTGCGATTTGAATTTGTTGTTCCACATCTTCGTAGACTGACACTCTTGGAGGAGAGTACACTCCAACCTCCTCGATGTCCAAAACTATGGTCTCAACTGCAACCTGTACTGTTTGCCCTTCTGAATTTTCTGCGAATGCATGAGCCTCAATCTCTAGCCTATCAGGAGCGTCACTTAGATCTGCATCAGGAACATCGATGCTCAATATAGGCCTCGCTATAGCTCCACCTCCAGATAATGAGTAAACTGAAGGGGTATCCCATAACGGGTCCGACCATGAATTTGGAATGTAAGACGTGACCTCAAACCTAACATCCATTGCTTTTCCTGCTGAACCTGTGTGTTCTACCATGAATTCAACAGAAGAAGTCTGCCCGGGAGCGATTCTGACGACATCAGGTTGGTTTGTTGGCAAGGTTAAGAAAATATCATGCTCAACCATAGTGACTCCATCTGGATGTTGGAACAATACTTGGTGACCTTGAACATCTCTTATCTCAAGTGATATTGGATACTGACCCGCATCTATGCCGGAATCATAAGTGAAGGTAAAATTGCCCACCAGACCATTATTATCAAGTCTTAATTCATTGCTTGTAAATTCCTTGTCAAAAACAGTTGTTGCACCAGTTGGAGTACTCATTAACAGTCTAACAGAGTCGATATCACTTCTTCCGAAGGCATTTCTAACGTCAACAGAAAATTGCATTGCTCTGTAATCGGGTCTGTGATTTGGAGACCACTCAGTAACTTCTTGGTCTAGCCATGATGCTCCTGGTCTGTGGATTTTTACACTGGAATCTGCGAGAGCATTTGCTTTGACCTCTAATCGTGAGTAACTGTTCGTTCCCTCTATGTCACCGAATGCTATTTCCACATCGCAATCACCGCCACCATCTTGTCCTGGAACCGGGTTTCCCCCTCCTTGACAACCCGAGACTTGGGCGTCAACGGTCAATTTGAGTTGCTTTCCTTGTTCTACAGTGAAGCCTTCTGTTAGCACATCGAAGAATATCTCGTTAATGGTCCAAGAACAATCTCCCCCACCAAACAATCCCCCTTGTGTGCAAGCGTCTTCAAGGGTAATCGATTCGCTTGCAACTTGAGTTCCCCCTGATTTAAGGGAAAAATCTACATCAGCTGTTGCGTTTTGATTACCTGTGAATTTGAGATATATAGAGAGCTGGATTTCATCGCCATCAGACCCTTGTCCGTAAATTTGTAAATCTGAAATCATTTCAACAGAGTTAAAATCCACCCCTCCAAGAGCGCTTATTTCTTGCTGCCCAGAACCGTCAGGCTCTTCGGTGGTGATCGATCCATCCCCTCCCATGGTGGAATTTTCCTCTCCAAGGTATAGGCGGTAATTCTCCAAGTTACTAGGTACTTGACTAACAATGGTTTCATCTTCTAGTGTAGCTACTCCGTTATCATTAGATGTATAGGGCACTAATGAAGTGGATGAAACCATGAAAAATAGAACAACGATTGCAGAAAGCAATGAGGAAAAACTAACCGTGTTTTTGCTTATCAGCATCTCTTCACCACTATGCCCTAATCGATTGGGTGTTAAACGGTTTTGCTTACTTTGTGCACAAACAAAGCATACTGATTACGATTAAACATCACCGTGAGCAAGTGATTATTGGTACGGGGGATGGGATTCGAACCCACGAACCATTACGGACCGGATCTTAAGCCCGGCGCCTTTGACCAACTCAGCCACCCCCGTGTGTAACCTAAGGGGCAAAGTAACAGGTTTTTCAACTAATCCCTAAGAAATAGACCATCCGCCGTCAACATATATTGACTGTCCAGTAATGTATCCAGAATTAGCTAAGAATATCACTGCAGAGGAGATATCTGAGGGATTGCCGAGTCTTTTTAGTGGGATTTTTTCAACTAAATCGTTCTCGTTTTCCTCTTCCCAATCCGCTAACATAATCGCACCAGGGCAAACACAGTTCACCCGGACACTCGGAGCGAACTCAACTGCTGCAGAAAGAAGATTTTGTTTCAAGGCAACTTTACTTGCTGAATAAACTCCAAGATTCTTCCAACCCTTTCCTTGGCTAGTATCAATTATGCCTACAACAGAACCAGATTTTTTCTTCAATGATTCAAACAAAATTGAATTAATTAGTGCGGGAGAATTATGATGGATTGCAAAATAGTTCTCCGACTCGGACCAATCGAAGTTAGTGGCTTCAGTAGTATAGAATATAGAGGCATTGTGCACGATTAAATCAAGACCGCCGCACGAATTTACCACTTCAAGATTCTTCACAGCGCAAGCGAATTTTTTTACTTCTTCATGATTGGTGAAATCGGCCTGTAACAAAGTAAAATTTTCAGCACCGACTTCATTTGCTAAATCTTGGGCTGGTTCAAGGGAACGATTGTAGTGAAGAATTACATGCCAGCCCTCATTTACCAAATCAGTGCAGATCCTAGCACCAATTCTTTTGGCGCCACCAGTAACCAATGCTATTTTTTGTGACACAAATATACCACATAGTCACGATACATGAATGCTTGTTCCGTAATTTCAGGAAACTCTGGCAATAGCACAAGTTTTTGATTTGCCTTGAAGTGGAAAGGTCATGGGAGAAAAGTCATCGGGTGTCAGAACCCTAAAAATGGCGCAAGCTGATTCTCCCAAACCAAGGTCAAGAAGGCTACCAGACTGGTTTAGAACATCTCTACCAAGCGGCGAGCAACAGAAAATTTTCCTTGACACCAAAGCAAGTGTAAAGGACAACATGCTACACACAGTTTGTGAAGAAGCCAGATGCCCTAACATTCACGATTGTTGGTCTAGCGGCGATGCTACATTCATGATCGCTGGACAAGAATGTACCAGGGGGTGCAGATTTTGTGCTGTTGGAACCATAAAAAGACCTCCACCGCTTGACGTTGAGGAGCCAAAACATCTTGCTCAAGCGGTTGCCTCTATGCCTCTGAGGCATGCTGTGATAACTGTAGTAAATCGTGATGATCTAGCAGATTCTGGAGCACAACATTACAAAGATTGCATCGATGAGGTTGCAAAAACAACTCCAAATGTCACTTTAGAATTACTATGCTCAGACCTAGCAGGCGATGTCCAAGCCTTGGAATTGCTCCTCAAGGATTCTCCGCTGAGTGTCTTTGCACACAACGTCGAATGCGTCCCAAGGCTTGACAAAACTGTCAGAGATCACAGGGCTTCCTTTGAACAATCACTCATGATATTAAGGGAAGCAAAAAGAATCAGACCTGATATTTTCACAAAAACATCGATAATGGTTGGCCTTGGTGAAACCGACGAAGAAATAGTACAAGCAATGGAACTTTGTGCTCAAGCAGGTGTTGATTTGATTACACTCGGTCAATATCTCGCACCGTCCTCTAAACACCTAGCAGTAGATAGGTTCCCCGAACCTGAATTATACGATCAATGGGGCAAAGCAGCAATCGACATGGGATTCTTGGGGGTAGCGAGTGGTCCACTCGTGAGATCATCATTCAAGGCTGGCTATCTTTATAGAAAACTGCACGATAAAAATAACACTGAAGTAATACCAGAAGCTTTTGTTATGGTCAATCCTAACCAAGACAATCAACCCACACGCCTTAAGACACACAATTGATGGGGTATACTAATGGGCGAAAGAACAACTGCAACAACCGCCCCTTACACAGTCGGGACTGCTCCTTTCAGGCCAGGTGATGAGCCGGTTTTCGCCAAGGGTTTCACAGAGCAACCCGGCGATTTAGGGATGCCAGACCCAATCAAGGCAACTGCAGATGATACAATGGCTCACGCAAAGGGTCTTGTTAGAGTCCTGGATGATGCTGGCAATGCATCAGGAGAGTGGGACCCTCAATTAGATGAGGATTCACTAAAACTCGGACTTGAATATATGCTTAGGCTCAGGGTTTTTGACGATAGAATGATCAAAATGCAAAGGACTGGTAAGTTGTCATTTTACATGAGGTCATTTGGTGAAGAAGCGGTCGCAATAGCACAAACAATGGCACTTGAAACACAAGACTGGTTATTCCCGTCATACAGGCAACCAGGAGCACAATTCGTTAGAGGTAGAGACATGGTGAGCATGATATGCCACTGTATTGGAAATACCGAGGACAACGTTAGAGGAAGGCAAATGCCTGTCCATTATACTTGGAAAGAGGGTCGATTTATCTCCATTTCTTCACCTGTAGGAACACAGTTCTCTCAAGCGGTTGGAGTAGCGATGGCTAGCGCTTACAAAGGCTTAGATGAGGTGTGTATTACCTGGTTAGGTGATGGAACAAGCGCTCAAGGAGATTACCACTATGGTCTCAACTTTGCTTCCACATTCAAAGCACCAGTTATCCTAAATGTAGTTAACAATCAATGGGCTATTTCAACTCACAAGAATTTAGCAACAGGTGGAAGAACCTTCGCAGAAAGAGGACTAGCATATGACATACCATCTTTCAGAGTAGACGGAAATGACTTCCTTGCCCTATATTCTGTAACAAAATGGGCTAGGAAAAGAGCAGCAGCAGGCTTGGGAGCAACCCACATCGAAGTCTACACATACAGAGCTGGCGCTCACTCATCAAGTGATGACCCAAGCGCATACCGCCCACAAAATGAGCACGAATTATGGCCCGG
>CEUM01063987.1_pt1 | contig 20582 bp, 16 predicted proteins | sample 356421 | NCBI WGS metagenome assembly CEUM01 (sample SAMEA2622716, study PRJEB7988) | marine metagenome | biome: marine biome (ENVO:00000447); feature: surface water layer (ENVO:00002042); material: "saline water (ENVO:00002010), including plankton (ENVO:xxxxxxxx)" | depth 5 m | reverse complement strand
CGCGACCGCGACGAACGCGGGACGAATTCGAATCGAATCGAATCGAATTCGCATTCCATTCGATTCGCATTTCGATCGATTTCGAGTCTCGCGCGGTGGCTGAAAACGCGAACGCGCGGCGAGGGGCGATCGAATCGGTTCGAGTGTCATTCGCGCGTCGCGTGTGCGCGCGCGTGTGCGCGTTCGAGTGCGTTTTGAGTGCGTTTTGAGTGCGTTTTGAGTGCGCGTGATTTCGAGTCTCGCTCTCTCTCGTCTCTCGCGCGCGCTCTCGCGCGCTCGCGCTCGCATGCGGGGTGACGACGCGTCGGAGACGACGACGTACGGACGCGTTCAACGAACTCGACCGACGACGCGAACGACGACGATGGTGTCGTCCGAGTCCCCGGGACGCGAACGCGCGGCGACGACGCTCTTGCGCAGATTTCAGACGGGCGCGGCGAGACGCGCGGAGGAGGAGACGTCGTCGACGTCGGGCGCGTCGAGCGGGTCGTCTCGATCGTCGTCGACGAGACGCGCGAACGCGGGGGTGGTGACGGCGGTGAGAGGATTGGGAGACCGGTTCGGCGCGGGCGCGAGACGACGCGAGCGGGAGACGCGCAAGGCGGAGCTCTCAGACGGGCGGCGACGCGGACGCGGCGACGCGAGCGCGAGCGATGGTGGTGAGGGAGGAACGGGAACGGGACGCGCGTCGGCGTCGACGTCGACGTTTGACGTGGCGGAGAACGCGCGTTTGGCGCTCGAGGCGAAGGACGCGCAGTTACGAAGAATGGCGGCGAGAGTGGCGGCGCTCGAGGCGGAGCGAGACGCCGAGGCGGCGTCCGCCGTCGAGGCGGACGCGCGCGCGTTCGAGGGCGCGGCGAATAGTTTAGAGGATGACATGCGCGCGGCGTTGGAGGAGATTCGCGCGGGCGGGAGCGATATCGGGAGCGACAGGGCGAGCGGGCCGAAAACGCCCGCGCGAGAGGAACCGCGCGCGCGCGCCGCCGAGGCGTACGCGCCCGTCGCGTTCGCGTCCCGAGACGGCGAAGAAGACGAGGCGATGATCGAGGAGAGGGGCGACGTGGACGAGGACGACGACGGGTCTTCGGGACATCGCGGAAGACCCGAACCGATCAAACCGAGCGTGCCCGTGGAGGGCGGGTACCTCACGCCGAGCGGGAAACTCGTCGGAAGCGCGTTGAAGCGAAAGACGGATGGAAAACCGTCGTCGTCGCCCGCGGGAACGCCCGCGCCGCGAGACGCCGGCGCGGCGACGCACAAGACGGTCGTCTTTAACGATCGCGACGAGTACAGCGACGCGCCGAGCGCGCCGGTGGACGCCTCCGTCGTCGAGGAGTTACAGACGGAGCTTCGAGAGGTTCGCGCGGCGCTCAAGAGCGCGTTCAGCGTGAGCGAAAAGCTCGTCGCGCAGTGCGAAAAGAAGAATAGAGAGATTCAGGAGAAGACGATGGCCGTCAAACTCGCGCGAGAGGAGGTGGAGAAGTCACGCGCCGACGCGCGCGCCGCCATCGCCGCGGCGAACGCCGAGCGAACGAGCGCGAATGAGCGCGCGCGCGAACGCGCCGACGACGCCGAGCTCGGCGAGCGTCTCGACGACGCGATGAAAACGCTCGAGATGAGTCGAACGCTCAACGAACAGCTCACGCGCGTCATCACGTCGAGCGTGAGCGTCAACGCCGAGACGAGTCCCGAGGTGGTGTTCGCCGTCTTGCCCGTCTTGGCGGGATTGGCGGTTCGCGGCGATTTCGCCGAGGCGCTCGCCTCCGGCGGCGCGTTCGACGCGCTCGAGTACGCGCTCGACGTCTTCGCCGCCGACGCGAGCGTGTGTCGACGCGCGCTCGAGTGCGTCCTGTGCATGTCTCGCGCGGGAGAAGGCGCGAGCGCCGCCGCGACGGACGACGACGACGTCGCGCGACTTCGATCGAAATTAACCGACGCCGCCGTCGACGCGTGCGGACGCGCCGTCGCGCGAAGCGCCGAAGACCACGTCGAAGACGCGCGCGTCGCCGAAATCGCGTGTTTAATCGCGCTCTCCTTTGCCGAGTGCGCCGCGTCCGACAAGATGTCCTTCTTCGTTCGAGAGTGTCGCGGCGTGGACGTCGTGTGTCAAATTACCGAGACGCACGCCACGAACGAGCGCGTGCAGAGAGCAGCGACGCGCGCGCTCGCGGCGTTGGCGACGCGCGACGAGCGCACGAAACGCGCCGTCGAACGACGCGGAGGTATCGATTTAATCGCGAGGTGCGCCGACGAATTGGGCGTCGACGACGCCGCGCGCGAGTTTCCGCAAGTCAAGCGGTGGATCTCGGGCGTGAAGACTCGCGAGGATCGCGAGAGGAAAGAGAGGTCGACGACGACGAGAGACGATGACGATGACGACGGGGTCGACGTCTCGGGTAATCTATAGAAGAGCTTGTGAATACGATTTCGTTCACGTCTAGTACATATCACGCGTCTAGGGTACCGCGACGCTCGAGTCATCTATAGAAGAGCTTGTGAATACGATTTCGTTCACGTCTAGTACATGATAGTACAAAAAGCCGCGGTCATCGCGCGCTCGGTTCGTCCGAACGCGCGGCGTCTCGTGCGATGAACGTCGACAACTCCACCTCGCCGTCGTCGTCCGCGCGCGAGAGCGCGACGAACCCGCCCTCGTCCTCCTCATCGCTCGCCAAATCGACGTCATCCACCACGTTCGAATCTCTCCCGCCCGTCTGCGCGCCGTCGTCGCCGTCCACACTCCACCCGCGCGGTAAAAATCTCGCCGCGCCCGCGTTTTGCGCCACCGCCACGACGAGTTCCTTTCTCTTCGGATGCGCGACGATGAATATGCACGCGTGTATCAACCCTTGACTCGTCTTGGCGACGACGTGCGCGCACGCGAGACCGATCGACGGTTTTTGTCGTCCGAGCGCCGTCATCGCGCGTAAAACCGTCCCCGGGACGTTGGTCACCACCTGCGCCACCGGGTACGCGGCCAAACGCGCCGTGAACGTCATCATCCGTCTCGCCGCGCGCGCACCGTCCGAATCCGCGTCCATGCGTTTGATTAAACGGCGCACGGACGTCATCGCGGTCACCACCTCTCGCCAACACAACAAATTCGCCACCGCGCACGCCCACGTCGGAACGTAGTACGCGAATACGCGCACGTACGCGTACCTCCTCGGCGCGCTCGTCTCCGTCCCGTCCCCGTGTTTCACGTGACACCTCCCCAATCTCGAATCCCCGTACGCGTTCGCGAATAGTGGTGCGCACGCGAGGACGACGCACGCGCCCCACACGATGAAATCGTACCTCGCCGCGCGTCTCGCGAACGCGTTCGAGCTCGCGAGCGCGCCGCGACCCGCGTCTCGTAATTCCTTCGCCACCACCGCGCTCCACATCGCGCCCGCGACGCCGAAGGTTTGAATGAAAATCCCTTGGGTCACACACGCCGCTGAAGGGCGATCGAGCGGTCGAGAGATGCCGAGATCGCCGAAAATCGCCGCGAGCGCGAAACCAAAATCTGCGCACGCGATCCTTCGGACGAAGATGAAGGTTCTCCCGCGCGCGAATCGCGACGCGAACGCGCCGGCGAAGAGCACGAAGGCGGCACCTATTATGGAGAGCGACGCGGAGACGCGAGACGCGGTGACGAGAGCGAGGCGCTCGTGGGCGCTCCATCTCGCGAGCGTCATTGTGACGCGACGGTTAGGGGGATATGCGCGCGTGGAAGCGTCTGCGGACGTCGAGCGAGGGCGACGCGGACGTGATGCTGTGTCTGGAGTACGTCGACGAGGCATCGGCGAGAGACATCGCGCGCGAGCTCGTGGGAACGGAGGATTTGAATGATGAAGATGATTCTGATATTTGGGCGCACCGCGTGAACGGCGCGAAATACGCGCGAGTGCGCGGTCGACGGACGATGTCGCTCGGTGGAACGGTGCATGAAAAGATGACGGTGGCGAGGGACGATTTCCCGAGGAGCGTGCGACGAACGATGGAGGCGGTGAGTCGAGACGCGACGCGCGCGCTCGGGGACGCGAAACGCGCGCGCGGGGACGCGCGAGACGGCGAAAACGAGACCGCGACGCGTCCGTTGACGCTGAATCACGCGCTCGTGAACGTGTACGAACGCACGGATGGAATCATGGCGCACGAGGACGGTCCGCTGTATCGAGACTGCGCGGCGATTTTATCGCTCGGCGCGTCTCGCGCGATGACGTTCGCGCCGAAACGACTCGCGGCCGACGATACCGACGCGCGCGCGGCGACGACCGCGCCGGAGTCGAGCTCGTCGTCATCGTTCGAGGTATTTCTTCCGCACCGATCGCTCTTGGTGTTCACGGGCGAGGCGTATCGAGCGTACGTACACGGCATCGCGCGAGACGTCGACGTCGACGTGAAATCTCTCGGCGGCGCCGCGTCGCTCAATCCCGAGGATTGGCCCGAAAACGCCGACACAGCGCCGAGAATCGGTCGTCGCGTCTCACTGACGATGCGTCAAGTGGTAAACCTCACGCGGTCGCTGTCTTTTCTCACCGGAAGATGATGAGAATTCAATTCTGAGAGAAGACGCCGACGGCTCGGCTCGGTTTTCGTCTCGTCGGCGACGCTTCGCGTCACTCCTCGACTCTTCACGCATGTCCACGCCGTCCGACTCCATCGCCACCGACGCCTCCGTCGTCGACGACGACGCCTCCATCGCCCGTCGCGCGACGGATGATTTCCTCTCCGACGCCGTGAGCGCGCTTCGCGTGTCTTCGCGCGAGCCCGCGAGACGCGTCGTTCTGTGTCCCGTCGTCGACGACGAAGCATCCGTGGACGCCGTTCGATGGGCGCTTCGTCATCTCGTGCGCGACGGGGACGCTTTACACATCCTTCACGTGCTTCCGAACCGCGCGCGAGACGCGTTCGAGTACGCGTACGCGCCGCCTTCGTCGGCGTTCGCGGCGAGTCCCGTCCCCGGGACGCGAGACGACGACGACGACGTCGCCGCGAGACGACGACTCGATCGCGCGCACGCTCGACGATTCGTGCGAGAACGCTTCGGCGACGTATTGCGTGGAACGCCGTACGTGTTGGACATCACGACGGGGGGAAGAGGAAACGTCGCCATCGGGGAATTGATTTGCGCGGTGGCCGAAGCCGTCGACGCCGACGCCGTGTGCATGTCGACGCGCGACCGAGGACCGGTGGCGAGATTCTTCGTCGGGAGCGTCGCGAATTACTGTTTGAGAAACGCGACGATGCCGGTGGTGATGGTGAGACCGGGGGAACGGGCGAAGACGCGGAGATCGCGCGTCGTGTTCGACGACGAGCGGTGACGCGTCGATTCGATTCGATTCGATTCGATTCGATTGATTCATTCTGATTGTTTCTGATTCACACGCGCGCGCGAGGCGACGCTTTATACCCGTCGTAGACGTAGCACCGTTTGAACACACACACACGCGCGCGCGCGCGCGCCCCTTCGTGTACGCCCTCTCGCGCGTCTTCTTCTTCTTCTTCGTCGTCTACGTCAAATCGTCCTCCTCTTCCCGAACCGCCGCCTCGATCCGTTTCTTCGCCTTGAGCAACACCGTCGTCTTCCACGCGTCCAATCTCGACATGGAATCAAACTCCGCCACCGCGCGTGAAAACGCATCGCCGTCGCCATCCTCCATCGCGCGCGCGCACTTCTCCAACACGTCGCGTTCGCGCGAACCCGGAAACGCGGGATCGCGCTCGTCGTACCGCTCCAACGCGTTCATCACCCCCACGGCATCGCACCAACACAACCGACACATCCCCGCCTGTAAAAAATACCCCTTGACGGAAAATCTCAACAGATTATTATCCACGCTCGCGCTCGCGACGTCTTCAAAAATCTCCGTCGCCTCTTCGAATCGATCCCGATTCGCCAATAACGCCGCGCGCTTCAATAGACACGCGTTCCTCGTCGTTCGCGCGCTCTCCTCCCCTTCGTACGCGCTCGCCGCCTCACCGTACGCCTCGATCGCCTCATCCTCCTTCCCGATCGATTCATACGTCTCCCCGACCTCTTTCAAATGTTTCCCGCGCTGCGAGAATCGACCGAGCTCGGCGTACGCGCGCGCCGCCGACCGATATCGCGCGCACGCCGACTCGTGTTTTTCACACTTTCGAAGCATATTCGCCGCCTCCACGCACGCGCTCGCGTACTCGTGCGTCTCTTTCGTTTTCGCTCGACACTCCGCGAGACAATCGTACGAATCCGCCGCTCGAGACCAGAGTTTGGCGAGTTTGAACCGAATCGCCGCGCGTTCAAAGAGTTCGGCGGCGTCTTCGTGTTTATTCGTTCCGAACATGGGCGCGAACACGGACGAGGACTGGTGACGCCGGGACGATCGAACGAAGGTCAGTGATGCGCGCGCGGAGACGCGTCGAGACGCGTCGAGACGCGACGTCGAGACGCGGATTCGATCGAATCATTGACATCATCGAAAATCATCGAAAATCATCGAAAATCATCGCGCGGTGGATCGAGCGCGACGCGCGCGCGCGCGCGCGTCGATCCCGACGCGTACCTTGAGTTTTTTCTCAGCCTTGGCGTAGATTTCCTCCCCGTTCGCGGCGTCGTCGGACATGATGTCGAGGCGTGGAGTTGTGACGACGATCGCGCGTCATCACAAACCCACGCCAATCTCGCGCCGCGCGAGCCTCCGAATCCCATCCTCGTCGTCGCGACGTCTCGAGGGACTCTCGAGGCGGCGCTTTTTCTCGACGACACCCGCGCGAGGGCGTCGACCATCGTCGATCTCGCGCGTCACGGTGGGTGACACATTCCTCGATTCATCTTCATCCGTCGCGATGACGACGACGACGACGCGTGTCGGTCCGATGACGACGCGCGCGCGATGTGCACGACGCGCGGCGACGCGCGCGCGCGCGTTCGCGCGCTCGAACGACGCCGACGCGTCGATGACGTCCCCGAGCGCGTCGGCATCGGCGTGGACGTCATCATCGGCCCGCGCGTCTCGCGCGCTCGCGTGCGTCCTCGCGACGACGATATCGACGTCGACGTGCGGTGGGTGGGTTTTACCATCGTCGGACGCGCGCGCGGGGTTCATGGACGACGTCGAGGCGACGCCGAGCGCGCTCGACTTGGGCGAGCTCAAACCGCGCGCGACCGACGTCGTGATGGAATCGAAATCGAACCATCCCGACGGTGATTTCACCAGAGAAAACCTCGTCGGGGCGATATTCGCCGAGGCTGATTTACGACGGAGCGATTTCGGACGGAGCGATTGTCGAGGGGCGGTGTTTTCGCGAGCGGTGATGCCGGAGACGAGGTTCGTCGGCGCCGACGCGACGAACGCCATGTTCGATTACGCGGTGTTGCGAGGGGCGAATTTCGAGAACGGTGTCTTCGCGGGGGCGAATTTCGTGCGCGCGGACGTGTCGGAGATGAAGGTGACGGGAGCGGATTTTACCGAGGCGGTGATCGATCGGTATCAGACGTTGTCGCTGTGCGAAGAGGCGAGCGGGACGAATCCGTACACCGGGGTGGAGACGCGCGACTCGTTGTTGTGCGATTTGGTGAAACCGTACCGAGGGAGCGGAGGACCGGGGGGGAGCGTGCGCGCGGCGAAGAGTTCGGGGACGTGGGGGGGTGGCAAGTGAGCGCGTCGAGTCGAGCGAAGACGAAGATGAAGACGCGGGCGCGAAGGAGTAATGCTACGAATAACGAATACAATCATCACAGACCGATCGTTCGGTCGCCACGAGCTCGCTCGCTCGCTCGCTACTAATACACTACATCGTCACGTGCGCCACGCGCTGCGGGAAGGAATACGCGCGCCCGTCCGGGGTGAGACAACTCGCGAGGTACGCGCCGAGCGCGCTCGACGACGTCATCGTGTCCACGCTCAGCGCGTCGTCCATGGCGACGCCGTGGAGGTACGCCTCTAATCCCTCGAGCGAACCGTCGGAAACGTCGACGACCGTCGCGTGCGATTTCACCTCGACGTTGTACGAGACGCCCTGGGCGCTGAGCGCGTCGCAAATGTGTTCGGCGCGCGCGGGCGGAGGCGGCGACGGCGTCGACGCCGCGCCCAACAATCGTTTGCTTCGCTCGGCGTGGTACATGGCGAAAAACCTCGCGTCGTGACTCTGTTCGGTGTACGCGGCGATGAAACCCAATCCACCGGGACGAATCGACGCGCGGAAATTTCGAAGCGCGGCGCGCAGTTTTCCTCGCGGAACGGTGGCGAATCCGTGCGCGCTGTACACGACGTCGTATCCGAGCGTCTCCGCGCGAACGCTCGCCCCGTTCTCCGTCTCACCGTCGTCGTTCTCCTCGCGCTCTTCCATCATCACCGCCACCGCGTCTCGCGGGGGCACAAACGACGTCGGCGTCCCTCGATGCAACGTCCCGACGCGAAACGGCGGTTCGAGCGACGCCGACGCCGCGTGCAACGCCGCGCCGGACACGTCGAGTAAATCTACGCTCACGCACAGACGTTTCATGGCGGGATCAAACAGAGGCGACCGCGCGCGCGTCACCGTGTCGTCTCGCACGCGTCGACAGAGCGCGGCGGAGAAGGCGCCGACGCCGCACCCGAAATCGAGCGCCGCGAGCGCGTCGGCGGGAAGCGTCGCGCGACGTCGCGTTCGGACGCTCGACGCGTCGTCAAAACACGTCGACGCGTCGTCTTCATCCTCACCTTCTTCGTCACCGAAATCGTCGTCGTCGTCTCCGCGCGCGTGGGACGCGTCTTTCGCGCGTTCCCTTTGTAACGCCGCGAACGTCGTCCACCAATCGTGCGACTCGGCGACGGACGTCGCGTCCGACAGCGTCGCCGCGCAATACCCGGGCGCGCGTCGAAGCCGTTCAAACCTCGGCGTGTCCGTCTCACTCTCGATCGTCGCCGCGATGACCTCGGGCGCGCGATTCACCGTCAAGTACGACGCCGTCTCGCTCGCGCCGCCGTAATCGCTATAAAAAGACGATTCCTCTTCCTCGTCGTCTCCGTCTTCGCCGTACGCGTCGTCCTCGCCCTCGTCCTCGCTCAGGAGCGGTATCGCCGCCTCCTCATCATCGCTCTCGAGGACCGCGTCTCGCGGAGTCCGTCGCGGAGTCTCCACCGTCTCCACCGTCGTCTCCGTCGTCGCCGCGCCGCGTCTCGGCGTCGCCCTCCGCACCGCGCGCGTCAATCTCCCGATTTCCGCCGACGTCACCACACCGACGTTCTCCGACCATCCCGCGCGCGCGAGCGCTCTGTACGTCGTCGTTTTCACGAAATCCTGCGCCAGGAAACTCACCATCGCGAACGAGATGACGAACGAGACGCGCGCGGGCGACGTCGGCGTCAATTCGGCCAAGGGCCACGCGTTCGCCGCCGCGCACGCCACGACGGCCGCCAACGCGAACGCGGCGACGAGGAGACCACCGGGTCGTCTCGACACGAACGATTCACGCGTTCTCGCGCTGAACACCGTCATCGCGTCGGTGAGAATGAGTTTCAAAAACGCACACGTCTGCGCCTCGCCGTAGGTTTTCGCCGTCGACGCGGCGACGACGAGACACGCGAGCGACGAAGCGCACGCCGTCGCACCGCTCGCGGCGCACGCCACGACGTCCGGAGCGAGGCGGAAACGCTCGGGGAGTCTCGAAGGCGACGCGTGGTCGTACGCGGCGCCGACGACGACGATGTCGTTGAGCGCGCAGGAGACGCACGCGGCGACGACGGGGAGCGTAAACGTCTCGGGCCACGCGGCGTCGTACGACGCGGGACGCACGAAGATGGCGGCGAGGACGAAGAAACCCAAGATGTGGACGGCGCAGGTCGTTCGAAAGATGACGTACTCGCGAACGCGCGCGAACATGACGCGCGCGTTGGTACAGGCGAGCGCCACGACGGCGAGAGAGGGCGCGGCGAGGACGAGGTCGGCGGCGGCGCGCGCGGCGTCGGCGGCGTCGTGGGCGGCGACACCGACGTGGGCGAGCCGAAGCGCGGCTGCGTCGCTCGCGGCGGCGCTCACGAGTCCGACGACGTCGCCCTTGGCGCGGTGGGCGGCGATGAGGGCGCGAGTGTCCTCGGGGAGCATGTCCCGATAGGCGGCGGCGGCGGCGAGCGACGCGCTCGCGCGCGGATGTAACACGCTCGTTCGTAAAGGAACGTAGGGCACGTCGGCGGGACCTCTGAGTTCGGTGTGGTCGACGCGCATCTTTTCGCACGTCACGCGGGCGACGCGTTCACCGTCACCGGTGACGATTTTGACATCGACGCCGAGCGCGCGTAACGCGCGAATCGTCTCGTCGGCGTCTCGTCGGCGAACGTCTTCGTACACGACGAGACCGAGCGCGACGTACGGATCGTCTCTCGCGTCGGAACACGCCACTAAGAGCGCGCGCGAGATGACACCGCGAGACGCGCGCGATTGGACGCGCTCCATCGCGCGAGAGATTAACGCGCGCACGTCTTCGGCGTTGACGCATCGCGTCAACGCGACGTCGACGGGACCCTTCATCACTCGAAACGTCGATCCGTCCTCGCGCGCGACGACGCTCTCGCTGTATCGACGATGCGCGGTGGCGTCGAAGGGTCGATGCTCGACGAGCGAGTACGGGGCGAGACGCGAGACGTCGAAGGCGTCCGCGATCATGGCGTCCACCGCGCTCGTCGGCGGTTCGTTCCATTTGGCGCACATCGCCGCCGCCGTCATCACGTCGTTTTCTCGCACACCCTCGAGCAGAGGCACCGTCGGCGCGATCGCGTTGAGCGACGTGGCGTCTCGAGTGAGCGTGCCCGTCGTCTCCACGCACAGAACGTTCATCGTGGCGAGATCTTCGACGACGCTCGCGCGCGCGACGATGGCCGACTTGAGCGCCAACGCGCGCGCGCCGAGCGCCGTCGTCGTCGACACGATGGTTCTCACGGCGAGAGGCGCGCTCCAAATCACCAACACCACGCAAAACGACAGAGACCGGAAGAAATCTCGTCCACTGACGATGAGGTAGACGAAGACGCTCAGCGAACACGCCGCGCCCGCCGCCACCGCCGCGCGAGACGCCGCGCGCACGCGCACCTCAAACGCCGACGTCTCTCGCGTCCTCGCCTCTCGTTTTCGCACCACTCGCGCCGCTCGCGCGGCAAAAGTGTTTTTCCCCGTGCGCACGACGACCGCGCGGGCGTTTCCGCGCTTGACGACGGCGCGCGCGAAGAGAGGTTCGCCGGGCGACGCCTCCGCCGCGCGGCGCTCGCCCGTGATGGCTGAATTATCCAACACCAACGCCCGCGGTCCGCACGACACGCAATCCGCGGGCACCGCGCATCCCGGTCGCAGGATGACGATGTCACCCGGGACGAGTTCGCGCGCGTCCATCTCTCTCGCGCGTCCCTCGCGCACCGTCGTCGCGCGCGCGTCCACCATTCTCTGAAGCTCGCGACTCGCGCGGGACGCGTCCGCGCGTTCGGCGTGGGACACGCACGCGTTGACGACGATGAGCGCGCTCAGAATGAACGCGTTGAACACCGGATCGTCGCGCGCGGACGCGGAGGCGTTGAAACTCTGCGCGAGTTCCAGCGCGACGCACGCGACCGCGGCGCGAATCGCGGGATTTTTCAATTCCTCTCTCACCGCGCGCTCGAACCATCGCGCGCGACCGCCGCTCGTCGACGCATCGCCCGAACTCTCGATGCGATCGTCGTCGGCGTCGATCGGCGTCTCGTTGGCGCCGTATTTTTCCCGTCTCGCGCGCGCGTCCCGTTCGCTCAGACCGACGTCGGGACTCGCGTTCAACTCCTCCGGGTCCGCGCCGTCTCTTCCCAATCCGTGATCGCCCTCGCTGAGCATCGCGCGCGCGATGAACGCGACGCCGTCGTCCCCAGCCGAGTCACCGTCTCGAATCGCGCGCGACGGGTCCGTCCCGACGTCGGCGTCGGCGTCGTCGTCGGCGCGCGCGAGACGTCCCAAAAACCCACCCTCTCTCCCGAACGCGCGCACGAACGCCCCCACGCGCGCGCCGAAATCATTTTCACGCGCGTTCGGCGTCGATTCTCCCGCCAACATGCGCTCGTATGCGTCCCCGTCCGGCGAAAACGGTTCGTCACGATTCGCATCGTAATCGTAATCGTAATCATCGATCCGATCCTCCTCGTCTCCCCCAGGCGCGCGAACCATCGTTCGAGACGCGCGACGCGCGACGCACGACGCGTTCGTTCGTGCGCGAGACGCGCGCGTCTCCGAGCGACCGCGCGTCGTCGTCGTCTCACGATTCGATGACTCGCCCATTTCCTTCCCATTTCGATCGAATCGCCACACGTCGCCTCGCGCGCGCGCGCGACTCGCTCGCATGTCCAAACCTCGCGCGTTCGCGAGCGTCACGAACGCGTTCGCACTTTTCGCCTCCACGGCGCGCGACGCGTCCGTTCTCGCGTCTTCCCGCGCGTGGGCGCGCGCGCGTTCCCAGCCGCCTTTCCACGCGCTCGCGACGACGCCCACGCGCGCGGCGTACGCCACGAGCGCGCGCGCCGTGGATGCGATCCATCGAACGATGGATGACGAACGTCGTCGTCGATTGGGGCTTCCGAAACGCACCGGCGTCGTCGCCATCAAGGCTGGGATGACGTGCGAGTGGGACGCGCGCGGCGCGAGGGTTCCGCTCACCGTGCTCTGGCTCGACGACGTCGTCGTCGTCAAGACGCTCTCGAGCGATGGTGACGACGGGTACGACGCGGTGCAGATCGGGTACGGGTCGAGGAAACCGAAACAGGTGAGCAAGGGAGAGCTCGGGCATTACGTGAGACACGGATCGAACATTAAACGCGGGTTGTGCGAGTTTCGCGTGAGCGCCGACGGACGGCTCGCGCCGGGAACGACGCTCGGCGCGGCGCATTTCGTCGCGGGACAGTACGTGGACGTCACCGGGGTGACCAAGGGGAAAGGTTTTCAGGGTCCGATGAAACGGTGGGGGTTTTCGGGACAACCGGCGAGTCACGGGAACACGAAGAAGCATCGGGCGCACGGGAGCATCGGGCAGTGTCAAGATCCGGGACGCGTCTTCAAGGGGAAGAAAATGGCGGGACGGATGGGCGGGAGGAATCGTACGGTGCAGAGCGTGTACGTGTACAAGGTGGACACGGTGAGGAATTTGGTGTACGTCAAGGGGCAGGTGCCAGGGAACGCGGGGACGGCGGTGAAGATTCGGGATAGTTTGAGAAAACCGCCGATTTTGGGCGAACAGGTGCCGTTTCCGACGGCGACGCCGGGGGAACACCCGGAGGGCGTGTTCACGGCGCCGCCGCACGGGATGGATCCGTACGGTGGGAGCGGGGAGGCGAACGCGTGAGGCGACGCGATCGAACGAGTAGACGACGACGACGTCGTTTTTGTACATTGACGACGATAGCGCGCCGAATTCAATAGAATGTGAATGAATACTACATATACGGCGCGGACGCGCGACGCGACTCTCTCTCACACACTCGTGCGCGCGCGTCTAAGACGAAATACACGCGGTGGCGGCGGTGGATCGACTCTCGTCGTCTCCTCGGTCACGCCGACTCGTCGGGCGGCGTCAACAGAGGTTTGAGAATCTCCCACGTCTTGCTCAACACCGCCGTCTTGTAACACAAAAACCCACAAAACGTCGCCCCGTACGAAAAGTCAAAGGGTAAATCCAAGTGATTCCACGTCGACGTCACCGCGACGAGCGCGACGGGAACGAGGAGACGTTTTTGTAAAAGCGCGCGCGAGTACACCCCCGACACCTTTTCAAACGCCCCGCCGAGCATCGCCCCGACATCCGTCACCGGTTCGTACACCAAATTGCGCGTGTAATCCATCTCCGAAATGTTCCCATCCGCCTCTCTCTCGCTCACGTTGTCCACGTACCGCTGTAACAGCGTCAAATAGCCCACCGCGCCGACGCCTCCGAGCGCCGCGCTCAGTCCCGGGGCGACGCCGTACCCGAGCAAACAGTACGCGCTCAGCGCCGACGCGTGCGTCACCGTCGTCGCCGTGAGTTCGGATTTTAACCTCGCGTACTCCTCGTCCGAGCGCGTCTTCTTCTCGGACGAGGACGAGGAGGCGCGCGTCGCGGGCGCGCGTCGGCCCGTCGTGGGGTTTCCCCGCGCGCGCCTTCGAGACGACGCGACGCGTCCGAGACTCCCGCGGAAGACTCGCGCGTCGGTCGAAACGACGGAAGACATCGCGTCGGAGCGTGCGTTCGTTCGTCGAGCTCGCGAGGACGCGCGTCGAGACGTGACGACGATGGGCGCGTCGGGACCTGTGGATGTCTCCGAGCGGCGCCGGGCGACGCGCCCATCGACGCGACATCGCGACGCGTCGTCATGGCGCCCGTGAGACCGCGCGCGCGCGCGCCGAGAAAGACGCGCTCGTCGTCCGCGCGCGCCGAGACGCGATCGAAGGGCTCGGCGTCGAGAGGGAGGGCGATGAATGCGACGACGCGTTCGCGGCGGCGTGGATTCTTTGAGCGACACGAGGGCGTGTTCGTCTACGTTCCCAATCTCATCGGGTACGCGCGCATCGCGGCGACGATGTACGCGTTTTCAGTCGCGTTCACGTCGCCGAGGACGTGTCTGTTGGCGTATTTCGCGGCGTTTTGCTGCGATGAGCTCGACGGGAGATTCGCGCGGCGATTCAATCAGTGCAGCGAATTCGGACGCGCGATGGACATGGTGACGGATAGATTGGCCACGTGCGGGCTGTTGATGATTCTGGCGATCGAGTATCCGAAGTGGTACGTGACGTGCGTGGCGCTGGTGAGTCTGGACATCGCCTCGCATTGGGCGCGCGTGTACGTCGGCGCGCTCGTCGGCGCCGACGGCCACAAGTCGCTCGACGACGAGAGTTCATTTTGGTTGTTGAGGCTGTATTACCGTAATCGAATCTTCATGGGCGCCTGTTGCGTGAGCGTGGAAGTGCTGTTTCTCTGTTTACACGCCAAAGCGGTGGATCCGACGTTTAGGGGATTCGGACCGCTCGACGTCGACGTCTCGCGCGTCGCCGCCGTTCCGGGTTTCTTCGTCAAACAACTCGCCAACGTCGCGCAGTTGATCGGCGCGTGTCGAACGTTGGCGCGAGTGGACGTCGTAGAGATCACTTCGGAGGATGTAGACGACGAGTGAGCGCGTCATCGATCGTCGAGGTGATGGTTTCCCCGCGAGCTCGAATCGCAACCGCGCGCTCGAATTGTAACGCGCCCATTCGCCTCACATCGCGACGTCGTCGTCGGCGGCCGCGCCACCTCGCCCGAACGACGCGTCGACGCGTCCGTCGTCACTTTCTCGACGCTCGCATCTTCGCGCGCGCGCCAACATGCCGAAAACCTTCGCCGTGATCGATTGCGAAGACGATCATCGATGGGAAGGCTTGGCGCGATGCGTCGTGCAACTCTTCGGACGCGACGACGAGGCGTGGCATCACTACCGCGCGTGCGACGGTGAACTTCCAGACGTCGAGAATCTGCGCGCGTACGACGGTATCGTCGTGAGCGGGTCGTCGCACCGGGCGGAGAGCGAGGGACGCGGCGCCGCGCGATGGGCGCGCGCGCTTCGCGAGTGGTTGCGACGAGCGACGGCGAGCGACGCCGCGGAAAGAGACGGGCCGAGAGTGTTGGCGATGACGTTCGGGTCGTACATGTGCGCGATCGCGGGAGGAGGACGGGTGGGGATGATTCCGGGAAACGCGCACGCGGTGGGGACGACGACGCTTCGGGCGAGCGAGACGTTTCGAGAGAGCGCGGCGTTTAAAGACGCGGTGCGCGCGTACGGGAAACCCATGGACGCGAGTGGGGAAATGTTGGTGGTGCATCAGAATCGGTCGCAGAGGATCGAGCGATTGCCGGAAGGGGCGACGGCGTGCGCGACGAGCGGCGACGCCGGCGAGGAGGTTGAGATTTGGACGTCCCGGGACGGGCGGTTATTAGCGTGGCAACACTCGTTCAGCGACGGCGTGGCGAAGGTGTTGTCGCACAAGGTGGAGAGTGGGTTAGAGGTGAAGCGGTCAAAGGTGATTCAGAGTAAGAGCGCTCGAGACGGATCGAACGCGTCGGCGGACGAGTTGCCGAAAAACGACGCGGGATTTCTCATCGGCGTCGCGAGAAGTTTCTTGCGAGGCGGCGAGTTACCCCCGGACGAGGACGAGGAATACCTTCGCGAGCGTCGTCACAAGGCTCGAGACACCCTGTCGTGGGCGTCCAGGCGTAAGGAGGAGATCACCGCGGCGAGAGCGGCGAGAAGTCGAGCGGGCGCCGACGGATACGGACCCTCCGCGAAAACGTCCACCGGCGAACAAAAAATCGACGATTCCGCGCGCACGCGCGCCTTGGCCGCGCGCGCGTTCACCAGAGTCTCCGACGTCGTCAACGCCGAGATCAACGCGACGACCGCCGAGGTAAGATTTCTCGCCGTCGCCAACCGAGCCGCCGCCGACGAATACGACGACATCGGCACCGCCGCCGCCGATCTCAACGTCTTCGTCTCCTCGCTCAAATCCAAGACGGACGCTCTCAGACCGCGACTCGACGACGCGCTTCTTCAAATCGAGGGAGAGGTGGATCGTCTCGAACAGATCGCGCGCGCCGCCGACAAGCGCGTCGCCGCGCTCGAGGCGCGCGCCAAAATCTTAACCGAGCGCTCACCCGCCGCGATCAAACCGTGAACGGGCGAACGGATCGACGCATCGATGGATGATGGACGATGTAACAAAAAAATGGACCGCGCACGCCGCTCGTCCGCGCGCGTCCCGTCGTAACGTGATCCGCGCGCGCGTTCGAGCTCGCGCACCGCACACCGAGCCTCGCCCCGACCCGACGTCCCGACGCGATGACGCCTCCCGAACTCGACGGCGTCACCGATAAGGACCGATTCGAGCTCGAGCTCGAGTTCGTCAGCGCGCTCGCCAATCCGCGGTACGTGCATCACTTGGCCAAGGAGGGATTTCTCAGAGATTCGCGATTCATCGCTTTTCTCCGTCATCTCTCCTACTGGGAGCGCCCCGAGTACGCGAAATTCATCCTGTACCCGCACGCGTTGCGTTTTCGACGCGAGCTCGAGCGCGAGGAGTTCAGGCGCGCGATGGAGAATCCGAGAAACGCGGAGAGAGTCTTCGCGGCGCAGTACGCGTTTTGGGCGTCCCGAAGCGCGAACGCGAGCTCGAGCGCGAACGCGGCGACGACGTGATCGGGAGACGGATGATCGCTCGATGATTCGATCGATCGATCGATCGAGACCGTCTCGAGCGGTGAAGACGCGCGGACGCGCGAACGAGCGGAATGGGCGCGTCGACGGATTTCGAGCGCGCGCGCGGGACGCGCCTCGAGCTCGAAACGCGGGACCCCGCACACCGAGCCGCGCGCGTCGTTCCGACGTCCCGCGGTGAGGTCATCGCGCGCGATATGTCGCGCGCGAGCGTTCGCGTCGTTCGCGGTGCGGATGGCGCGCGAGACCGCGTCGCGGCGTCGACGGGCGCGTCGACGAGCGCGCGCGCCGAGACGACCCGAGGGAGAGAGAGTCGCCGGCGCGTCGTCGTGTTTCGACGCGGGGCGTATACAAACCTCCCCGAGGACGAGCGTCCACCGTTTCACGCGTCGTGGGAGGTTCCGTGCGGGTTATTGGGCGCGAGACGCGCGGCGAGGTCGAGGGACGATCCGAATCTTCCCTTGACCTCGACGTCTTCGACGACGCGCGTCGACGTCGAGGTCGATCCGTGCGGCGCGAACGGGTTCTTTCTCGACGTCGTCATCACCGGTCATATCGACGTCGTGTGCGCGTGTTGCGGCGAGGTGTACGCGCACGCGCTCGACGACGACGACGAAGAAGAAGAATCGAATTTTGGTTTTCTCGCCTGGCTCGACCCGAACGCCGAAGTCGTCACCTCGAGCGGCGATCACGAGGTGTTCCCGTTCCCGCGATCGGTCGAAGAGCTCGACCTGACACCAATCATCGCCGATACCATCGATTTCGGTCTTCCGAGCGAGCTCTCGTGCGCGCCGTGTCGCGTCGACGAGCCCGAGTCGTGGTCGTGCGACCCCGCGTGAACGCGCGCGCGTCTTCACGTCGCACGCCTAGACGCACGCATGGATAGATACCACACAACGCGCACACTCTATCCCACTCCACCCCCGACGCGCGTCTCTCCACGCGCACCGACCGAACCGTCCCCGTCGCCGTCCCGTCGCGTCCCGCGTCCCCGCGCGCGTCCCCGCCGTCCCCACACCCCCCCCTCGCCGCTCCCATGACGGACCGAAAGGACTCAGACTTCGGCGCCGCCATGCTCGACGGTTTCGCCGTCGACGTGAGTCACCAAGAGATCGAGCGCATCGTCGTCGAGCTCGAGGAGCTCTATAAATCACAACCGGGCGAATGGTTGCCCATCGCTGGCATCGGCGCCTATCTCGCCTCCGAGCTCGGATACGAGGACATCGACGAGTTCGAGGACGCGCTCAAGAGCGATTTTAAAACCTTCATCGGGAAACTCCCGCACGTGCGCGTGAGCGTGGTCGAGAGCGAGCTTCAACCCGGAACGTTTCGAGAGGTGTTTCGAGTGTGTTCGAGCTCGAACGCGAGCTCGAACGCGTCGAATGCGACCGCGGACGCGAACGCGCCGAGGGTGATGCGATTACGAGTGAAAACGAGAGAAGATTTATGGCGCGTCTTCATGAAATCCCCGAACGCGGAGTTGGAGATTCCAGAGATTGATTTTCGAGTCGGCGGCGACGCGAAACGCGTCGTCGACTCGGTGTACAACCACGTCGCCGCGGCGGTGTTTAATCTCGAGACGCACGTTTCGCACATGGCGTCGACAGCGACGAGTCGAGCGGAACGCGAGGGTATCGAAAAGACGTGCGAGAGTTTACGAAAGATGTTAGATTTAGAGCGGGAGTTTACGTTGACGGTGTACGATTACGAGGGCGCGAGCGCGTTTAAACCCGACGACGGCGTCGACGTCGAACCCATGCCGACGTCGTAGCGTCGCGAGAGGTCGCGCGCGGCGACGCGCGTCATCGTGTGTCATCGTTCACGGCGCGAGAGCGGCGTTTCGGGGGCGAAGAGACGTCTCGTCGAGCGCTCGAAGGCGTACGATGTGAAAAATGTGAAAAACCAAACCGTCCCGAGTCCACGTCACAGTCCCGCGCGCGCGCGCTCGCGACGCCGTGACGTCGTCCGAATTGCACCGAACGACGACGCGCGGTGCATTCATCCTTTTCGCGCGCTCTTTCGCGAATACGAACGCCCATGCGAGTCTCCGCGCCGCGTTTCATCGCGCGCGCGCTCGACCAATTTCACGGGACGCTTCGTCACCGAGCCATCGTTCGCGTCGTCGGCGTCGACGCCGAGACGTTTTTACAGGCGCGTCCGCGCGCGCGCTTTCTATCTCTTCGCCTCTCTGACGTCTCGTCGCGCATTCGCAGGGTTTGGTGACGAACGACGTGGCCGAGGCGCGTCCCGGCGGCGACGCCGCGTACGGCGCGTCTCTCACGCCCAAGGGTAAAATCATCCTCGACGTCTTCGCGCATCGCGCGTCGAGCGATGTGAACGATGGGAACGATGATCCATCGCCGTGTTTTTTACTCGACGTCGATCGAGACCGCGCGGAGGAGGTGGGTGTCGTCGCGCGCGCGCGTTTTCGCGTCTTCGCCGAGACGAAACATTTTCGAGTCGCTGACGAAACGAACCGACGAACGAACGCGCGCAGTTTACGCGAAATTTACGCAGGATGAGTCTGCGGAAAAAGGTGATCATCACGAATGAATCGGAGACGTACGATGTCGTCGTGCGTTCACCGAACGCGGATGGCGGGGACGGCGCGCGCGCGCGCGCGGATCCCAGGACGCGCGCGTTGGGATATCGAGACGCGCGTCGACGCGACGACTCGACGATGACGACGACGCGTGAGAGCGTGGATCTCGCGCACGCGCGCGCGCGCGCGAGGCTCGGCGTCGCGGAGGGATGGCGCGAGATGGAGGGAGCGATGCCTCTGGAGTGTAACCTCGACGCGTTGCGAGGCGTGAGCTTTACCAAGGGATGTTACGTCGGGCAGGAGAACACGGCGAGACAACGGTTTCGAGGGGCGACGAGGAAACGCGTGACGCCGTTCGCGATTCGAGGATCGAACGTTTCGATAGAACGCGGGACGAAGATCGTGAACGAGCGAGGAGACGTCGTCGGGGAGGTGTTGATGACGAGCGCGCCGCCGAGCGCGAGCGCGGGGACGGGGACGGAGACGGTCGAGGAGGAAACGTTGGGTTTAGCGCGCGCGCGAGTGGAATTCATTCGAGAACGCGTCGCGGGCGCGCCCGGATCCATCGCGCGCGTCGTCGATGGACCGGAGATTGACGTGCGCGTGCCCGAGTGGTGGCCCGAGCGGTTTCTCTTCGACGAGGACGAGACGTCGTAGCGAGAGGGACGAGGCGACGCGCGCGGCGCGCGCGCGCGCGCGTCGATCGATTAATCATCAGTCAGTAGTAATAGCGTCACTCACAAATCCATCGAGTCATCAATCGCGTCGATCACTCCTCGTCGTCCTCGACGAAGGCGCGTTTGCGCCGCGCCTTTGGACCGTCGTCCGCGTCCGCGTTCGCGTCCGCGTTCGCGTCCGCGTTCGCGTCC
>CEUM01076934.1_pt1 | contig 20598 bp, 19 predicted proteins | sample 356421 | NCBI WGS metagenome assembly CEUM01 (sample SAMEA2622716, study PRJEB7988) | marine metagenome | biome: marine biome (ENVO:00000447); feature: surface water layer (ENVO:00002042); material: "saline water (ENVO:00002010), including plankton (ENVO:xxxxxxxx)" | depth 5 m | reverse complement strand
AAAGAAGTGCAGATATTTTTTTGGGTGTACCATTTAATATTGCTTCACTCTCTCTTCTCACGTCCACCGCTTCGACGGATCGTCCTCGTCTCCAAAGTAATACCGAAGATCCGCCTTGATTCCGTCCTCGAACCACCCGCGCGGCGCCCACGACGCGTCCGTCGCGTCGTACCACGACAATCTCGGTTTCATCCTCGGTTTCCTCTCATCGTGCACCAACACACTTCGCACGTACGCCGAATCCCTCGCCATTCTCGCCGCGCACAAAAACACCGGAATATCCGGGACGTACAATTCCGTCGCCGGCGTCCCGCCGCGCGCGCGTCCCGCCTCGCGCGCCGCCGTTCCCGCCGCCGTCGCCATCGGCGCCAACGCCTCCCCGATCGCGCGCGCGGCGTCACCGAGCGGCATCTCCTCGCTCCGTCGCGCCCGCGCGAACTCCATCAACGTCCACGGACGACGTCCATTCGTCCCACGCGCGCGTTCGGAATCCCCATCCGAATCGTGCTGACGAGGCGTCGATGATGCCGATGATGATGCCGATGACGATGATGATTCCGTCGAGATGGCGCGGCGACGCGAACGCGCGCACGAAAACGCACGCGCGCGAACGAACGATATTCGACGCATCATCGCGTCGCGTCGTCGTCGAGTGACGTCGTCATCGCGCGTTCGTCCCATCGCATGCATTTCATTCATTCATTCGCGCGCAACGACCGGCATCGCGCGCGCGACGTGCGTTTTTTATCGCGTTCCCCGCGTGTGTTCACAGGTCGTAGTGTACACGGTACGCGTCGATGTATGTATAACGTAGAGTTCGAGATGATGCCGGGGAACGTACACCCGTGATGTCACGCACATCGAGAATCACACACCTCCACTACGGCGTTCCTCTCGCACGCGCGCGATGTATAAAAAACACAAAAGCCGTGGCGCGACGACGCGACGCCACTCGTCGAGACGATCGATCGATGCGCGAGGACGACGGTGGGGAGGCGCGCGCGGAGACGCGGTCGTCGTCGTCGTCGTCCTCGCGTGTCGTCGAATGTCGTCGTCGAGGACGACGGTGGTCCGCGAGCGATCGTCGAACGGGATCGACCGCGCGATTCGACTGGACGTCGGGGACGTCTCGCGCGCGCGTCGAGTCGACGGGGACGACGACGGGACGAAGACGGAGGACGGAGAGACGCGGAGAGGGAGGGGTGGTTCGTTGGTGTTATTGGTGATCGTGAATCCGACGTCGGGGAGGGGACGAGGGATGAAAATTTGGGAACGGCGCGCGGCGCCGACGTTGCGCGCCGCCGGCGCCGCGTGCGAGACGAGGGTGACGACGCGGGCGAAAGAGGCGACGGAAATCGTGCGAGAGGCGGATTTGATGAGATACGATGGTGTGGTGGTGGTCGGTGGCGATGGGACGGTGGCGGAGGTGTTTCAAGGGTTGCGTGAACGAGGAGACGAGGCGTCGACGTCGACGCCGTTGGGCGTCGTTCCGGCGGGTTCGGGAAACGCGCTGTGCAAGTCGATTCAACACGCGGGAGGGGAGCCGTGCGATCCGGTGAGCTGCGCGCTGACGATCGCGAGGGGACACACGCGCGCGCTCGATCGAGCGGAGATTCGCTTTCGAGATGCAGAGACGGGAACGTGGAACGAGACGTCGACGCCGACGCACTCCCTCCTGTCGACGTCGTGGGGCTTCTTCTCCGACGTCGACGTCGAGAGCGAAAAGTTTAGGTGTTTAGGCGGCGCACGCTTCACGTTGCAAGCCATCGTGCGCATTCTCTCTCGTCGCACGTATAGGTGCGATTTCTTGTACGAAACCACCGCGAGAGGGCGGGAACACAACGAGAGACATTACGCCGACGCCGACCTCGGCGTCCGCCTCTCCGATCGTCCCGGGTGGCGACGCGTCTCCGGCGACGTCCTCGGTCTGTGGGCGCTCAACGTCCCGTGGGGCACGGAGACCACCCTCGCCGCCCCTCGCGCCGAATTCAACGACGGCTCCCTCGACGTCGTCCTCGTGCGCGTCACCAACCGCAAAAACATGCTCAAACTCATGCTCGATTTCGACGCCGGCGCGCACGTCTCCAATCGCGCCGTCGCCTACCTCAAGGTGAAATCTTTCGAGCTCATCCCGGCATCACCCGCCGACCGATCGACCACCACCACCACCACCACCACCACCGATACCGCATCATCATCATCACCGTCTCCCTCTTCTTCCCGCCGCCGCCGCCGCCGCCGCCGCCGCCGCGCCCGCGCCCGCGGCGGCGGTTTCATCGCCGTCGACGGCGAACTCGCGGCGTCCCGCGCGGACCCTCTCTCGAGGTACGGCCCCCTTCGCTGCGTCGTCGCCCCCGACCCGTGTCGCGTCTTCGCCCCTCGTCCGACCGCTTGAATACTATACATACGACGCGTCCCCGTCCCCGTCGAGACCCTCGGGCCCGACCGACCCTCTGGGACATGGGTCGTCAGATCGCCGCGCGAGGACGGACGCGAGGGTGGACGCGACGCGACTCGAACGACCGACGCGCGAAAACGCGCTCGACTCGACGCGTCGGCGCATCGCGACCATGTCCGCGAACGAGACGACCGCGAACGCGACCGCGAACGCGACCGAGACGCCGGCGGTGGATGCGGATGGAAACCCGGTGATGAGTAAAAAAGCGATGAAAAAAGCGGCGGCGGCGGCGGAGAAGGCGCGGGTGAAGGCTGAGCGGGCGGCGGCGTTGGCGGCGAAGATGGAAGCCATGGCGTCGGCGCCGGATCCTCTGGCGCATCGGTACGGGGACGCGGAGATGGTGCAATCAAAGGAAAAGACGGGGCGGGCGTGGACGCGGGCGGACGCGCTGGACGCGAGTTTCGTAAATCGTGAGGTGTTGATTCGAGGGAGAATACACAACGTGCGAGGGAAGGGGAAGAGTGCGTTTATTGTGTTGAGACAACAGACGGCGACGGTGCAGGTGACGATGTTCGTGGATGACGTGCACGTGAGCAAAGGCATGGTGAAGTGGGCGAGCGCGCTCGCCAAGGAGAGCGTGGTGGATATTAAGGGTTTGGTCGTCAAGCCGGAGGTTCCCGTGGAGTCGTGCACGCAGAACGAGATCGAGGTTGTGTGCCGAGAGATTTTCTGCGTGTCGAGATCGGATCCGGAATTGCCGTTTTTGATGGAGGACGCGTCGAGACCGGATAGCGCCTTTGACGCCGAGGATTGTCAGTTTGTCCGAGTGTTGCAAGACACGCGTTTGAATAACCGCGTGTTGGATTTGAGAACGCCGACGAATAATGCCATCTTCAAGGTTCAATCCGGCGTCGGCACTCTGTTCCGAGAGGCGCTGTTGCGACGTAACTTTGTGGAAATCCACACTCCCAAGCTCATCGCCGGCGCCTCGGAGGGCGGCGCCGCCGTCTTCAAGCTCGATTACATGCAACTCGGCCCGGCGTGCCTGGCGCAATCTCCGCAGCTGTACAAGCAAATGGCCATCATGGGTGATTTGGAGGGCGTCTTCGAGGTCGGACCGGTGTTCCGCGCCGAAGATTCCAACACGCACCGCCACTTGTGTGAGTTCACCGGTTTGGACATGGAGATGAACATCAAGGAGCACTACGACGAAGTCTTGGACGTGCTCGATGAATTGTTCGTCAGCATGTTCGACGGCTTGAACGAACGATTCGCGAGAGAGATCGAGGTCGTCAACAAGCAACATCCGTTCGAACCGCTCAAGTACTGCCGCCCGACGCTTCGATTAACCTTTGAGGAGGGCATCAAGATGTTGCAAGAGGCGGGCGCCGACGTTGATCCGCTCGAAGATATCGGCACGGAGACGGAGCGTTTGCTCGGTAAGTTGGTCAAGGAGAAGTACGACACCGACTTTTACATGCTCACGCGGTATCCTCTCAACGCGAGACCGTTCTACACGATGCCCGCGGCGGATGATCCCAACTACACCAATTCCTTCGACATTTTCATTCGAGGGCAAGAAATCATCTCCGGCGCGCAACGTATTCACGATCCCAAGCTTCTCGCCGAGCGCGCCGCGGCGTGTGGAATCGAGATCCCGACGATTCAACCGTACATTGACTCTTTCAAGTACGGTGCCATGCCGCACGGCGGTTGCGGCGTCGGTCTCGAGCGCGTCGCCATGTTGTTCCTCGACTTGAACAACATTCGCAAGACGTCCATGTTCCCGAGAGATCCCAAGCGTTTGGCGCCCTAAGTCTGCTATGAGCTGCTTTGATTTTCTATTCTACACGCTAGAGCTATCATTCTAATCTAATTGTCCAATCGATATGATCACCGAATTTCATTTTGAAACGCCGACGCCACGGCTTCAAAGGCGACGAAACTAATCGGAAAACCGAGCGTGATTCTCGCTGCCGTCACCGCCGTCCCTTTATAAAACGCCGACGGACCCTCCATCCTGAGGATTTTTATCGCCGCGCTCGTCATCGTCGGGTACTCGACTGCACCGCTCGCGCTCGGAACTTGCCCCTGCATGCGACTCTTTAATATATCAAACGGCATCTTGAACGCCGTGGCGACCAAACCCGCGACGACGCCGACGCCGATGTTTTGACCAGCCTGTTCCACAAACGTCTCCGGCGTGGACATAAAACCCTTGCACCAGTGTATGCTTCCGAAATAACACGCGTTAAACACGTTATTTCGCAGACACGTCGGCCAAAATCCCGCGTATAAACCTCGCGCGCCCTCCGCGCGCACGATTTCTCGAGCGCACGCCGCCGAAGACGCGTACCTCGCCATATTCTCTTTGGTTTGCATCCTCACCTTGACCGTCTCGAACGGCGTCACGCACGCGCTCTCCACGTACGCCGTGATCCATCCCGCCAGAAACGCCTTCCTCGTCGTCATCGCCTCCGCGTCCGCCGCGTCGACGAGCTTTTTACTCCACTCGTACCCGACGTACATGCAGAGCGCTTGCGGTCTCGCGCACGCCGGGAGCACGCCTCGATACAGCGACGACACCCCGCGTTCGCGCGCCTGCGAGAGAACCGCGCGGATGAACGGTGCGTTCGCGCCCTTATTCACGTGCGCCTGCGTCTTGACGACGTCCACGGGGTGACACGCGAGGGCATCCTGAAAAAGTGCGCGCGATGATGAATGTCAGTCGGTCGGTCGGCGGGGACGCGCGAGCGCGCGAGAGAGAGAGCGAGGAGACGCACCGCGCATCCGGCGATGAACCCGGCGGTGATCTCCTCGTGCGGACGAAGCGGCATCGACGACGAGAGGGAACGAGCGTGGACGACCGCGAGGGCGCGAGGAGGACGCCCGCCGCGGTGTGACGTCGGGACGAGAGCGAGCGCGGAGGCGACGATGGATCGATGGAGAGTGTTATGTAATGTACTGGATGGTGATTACAAAATCCATCGGTGGACTGATGATTATAAATATTATTTGGATAACGTCCACGAGGCGCTGACGGAACCAACTTGTTTAGAGTAGTACAAGAGCGGGACGCTGAACGAGGCGGAGGACGCCGGAAGCGGCACGGCGCACGTTCCGAGTTTTTGTCCGGTTCGACTGTCCACGACGGAGACGATGCCGACGAATTCTTTAAAGGCGTCTAGGCCCAATCGCTCGATGTGCGCGTCCGAGTCCGACTCCGGTTCGATGACGCCCCCGGCTTTTATCTGTTTACGCTCGTTCTCGGTGAGCAGGGCGAAACGCGCCTGCGTTTTTTGTTGGGCGATTCGAAGTTTTTCATCCGAGGCGTCGTAGCCGACGAGCGTGGACGGAAGGTTCTGCGGAGGGAAAACGTATTTACCGATCTCTTTCGGTTGTTTGTCGTCGCGTGCGACGTGCGTGGAGCTCACCTCTCTCGCCACCGGAAGCACGATGCGCGTGTGAGGAACAAACAAGTGGACGTACACGGATGAGCCGACGTTCTTTCCAATCTCTTCTTCGGTGTACGTGCGAGTCACCTGAAGCGTCGTGAGCTTCAACGTCGCTCGTGGGAGAGACTTGACGTGCGGAAGCGATCTGAGGTGCACTCGGAAGCGAGCATAGACCGGGGCGTGGTCCGACGTCATGACATCGTGGCGAGCGCCGTACTCGACCTCCTCGATGGAGCTCTTCGCGCCAGCCAGAGAGTGCACGAGCACGCGATCGCACCACGATGGAACGCGTTTCGCGTTGTAGTATTCGCTCGTTCCGGGTTGAGCTAAACTCTTCTCTTCCACCGTCGTCGTCTTTGACGAGCACATACCCTTGGATTTCTCCTTCTTAGCATTGCTGACGCGTTTGAACGTCGGAAAGAAACTCAACGGCATCTCCCGAAAGTTGGACAGCACCTTACCCTCCCGAATCGATCTCTTCAGTTGATCCGCTTTGCACAATTCAGTGAACCGTTGTCGACCGACGGACTCTATGATGGCCGAGCGTCCGATCTGGAAAGGTGACGCGTCGACGATTTCGTTGTCGTTGTCGTTGTCGCTGTCGTCCTCGCCCGCGCCGGGCGCCGCGGACGGTCTGTTCGCGGGGAATTTACTCAAAGGCACGCTCTCGACGTCGTATTTCTCGCGAGTCGGCTTATTCTCGCTCTCAATCTCCTTGTTCCAGTGCGTGTCCCACTCATTACCGAGGACTTGACCCGGATCGAGACGGTAGTTGAGATCTCCAAAGAAGAAGACGTGACTCGTAGAGTCCAACAAGTCTGGCACTTGATTTTTTCTCGGCGCGTACCCGCTCCCGATCTTAGCCCCCGTCGCGGTCTCAAACGCGTTGGATGTTTTCGTCACGGCGCCTTTAAACTTTCTGAACACTTCGTTTCCGGTGTCGAAAAACGTCGCGTTGATGTCCTTGACGACGGGGAGCGCGCCCGCCGGTCGCAGTTGACAGTCTCCCCACGCGCCGTTGAAGATTTCTGGCACCATGTCGTTGCGAGCCTGAAGAAACTTTGGTTTTTCGTGCGCGGCGAGGTGACACGACACGAAAGCGATCGTCTCTCCGTTGTCCAGTTCGATGTGCACGACTATTCCCCCCTTGTTTCCGACGAGATTTCCCAAACCCGTCGCCTTTGAGCCAACCTTGACGCTCTGAATGCGCGACACGAGCGTCTTCTTCACGAACACCACCAATCGCATCTGTAGCAACATTTCGCTCTGTAACAGCGCGTACTCCGACCCGACCGAGGCGTGTAAGAAATCAAACCAATGCACTCGCACCTTGATCTCTTGCACCAACCGCTTGCTCGTGTACCAACCGGTGAACATCCCGCACATGGCTCCCGGGACGTACCCCATGACCCCTCCCGCCATCGCCCCGCCCATCATCATCCCCAATCGCGTCCACTTGGACGAGTGAAAGAACCCCTTCTTAAACCTCGATTTAAACGGCTCGACGTCTCCGCACGCCGCGCTCACCGCCGACGGTTTCGTCGTCTTTTTCGTCTTGACGTAACTCGCCTCCTGCGCCCCGATCGCGATGACGTCCGACCCTCTCGCGCTCTTCAACCAACCGCTCGCCGCCTCGGTCGTCGGCGCTTTATTTCCAACGTTCCACGTGGACACGTACACGTCCAACGACCTTTTCTCCCCTCCCCTGGGCGCTCGAAAACTCTTCGTGGCGTGTAAGAATTTCGACCGCGCGCTCGTTCCCACATCCTCCTCACCGTCGCTCTCACCCCCGTCCACCGTCGCGCTCGCGGTCGACGCGCGCTTCGGAACCGTCGTCATCGCCATCGTCTCCTCCGTCGTCGTCGTCGTCGTCGTCGTCGTCGTCATCGTCGACATGACGGACGATTCGATTCGATCGCGCGCGGGTGTGAATTGATGATGATGAATGCGCGCCCGACGCGCGCTCGAGGCGTGTGTTCGATGTCATGTCATCAACACACCCACACATCTCATCGACTGTTTTGTGTGTGATGTATGGGCGCGTGTCCGACCGACCGACCGACCGACCGACCGACCGACCGACCGACCCTTCTGTTTCGTGTACTGTGGTGAACTGTAGACCCATCATGAGATGAGTGTGTGACCACGGGTTCGGACATCCGGAACACGCCCGCCCATGGATGGGATGGGGATGGATGGGGATGGATGGGCGCTCGACGGGTGAACGGCAGAGCGGCGAACGAGAGGAGACGCGCGGAGAGTGGGTCGACGGATTTCTCGTCGTTCGCGCGTCCTCGTCGTTCGTGAGTCTTGAGAAGAGGTCTCCGAACGAACGATTCATTCATTCATTCATTCACTCACTCACTCATTCGCTCGTGGGTGGGTGGTGGTGTTATCCGACCGCGGGAACGAGGGCGCGCGCGATGACGACGGTGGCGACGCCGACGCGCGCGATCGGTGGGGTGCGAACGAGAGAGAACGCGCGTCGTCGTCGATCGCGGATGTCGATCGCGCGCGTCAAGGCGGGTGATGGAGACGAGACGGGGGCGGATGACGACGACGAGAGGGTGACCTTTTTGGGACGCGCGGGGAAGCGCACGGGGGACGCCGAGTCCATCGCGAAAAGGTACGAGGAGAGGGAGGCGGAGGTTCTCAGGGCGAACGCTGGGATGCAATATGAGTTCGGGAAGCCGCAATCTCCGAAGGAGACGTGGGAACCGTTCGCGAGAGAGGCGAGAGTGGGATTGGCGGAGGAGTATCGACGAGGCGCCGAGGGCGACGCCGTGGCGGCGTCTCTGCACGTGGCGGTGGAGGACGACGCGTTCGAGGGACGAACGAGCGTGTGTTTGCCGAGAGAGGCGTATTTTAAGCGCGTGGATAAGCTCGTGAACGAGTTTGTGCAGAGAGATTTATCGTACATGAGCGACGAGGAAAAGGCGGACGGCGACGCCATGATTGCCGCCGTCGAGCGGTTTCTCTACGAGGAGCAAAAGTACCGCACGCCGACGGGATGGAGAGAGGCGTTTTCACCGTACAGAACGTATTTCCACAATGTGATAGCGCAAAAGGTTGGGATTCCCGCCACACTCGCGGCGATTTACATCGGTTTCCTCGCGAGATTGAAGCAACGCGGAGAGTTGGACGCGTGCGGCGACATCAACGTTACGCTTCGCGTGCGGCGAGGCGCGGATACCACGCCGCGACGACCGCGCGGGATCAAGGCTTCGGATCCGGTTCCGGACGGTTCCGTCGTGTGCACGGCGGACATGGTCGTTCGCATGCAGCTCATGGCTTTAAAACGCGCCTTTTGGCCGTGGGAGTGGGACGACGCGCGCGATTCCGGCTTTCTCCTCGCCGTCGAAGCCGCCGCGTACGGCAAAGACGACCGCATGAACACCGCCGCGGGCGTCGTCGGGATCATTCAACCCTCCGGTAGACCTTTCGGCAATCTCCCCATGGCCCTCTTAGTCACCGAACGCCTCGCCGAGCTCGACGGTAACGTCGGTTTCCAACAGCGAGACATGGCCATTCTCCTCTACCACGGCGGCTACCGCCGAGACGCCCTCGACGCCCTCGTCGCCTTCAACAACTGGCGCGCGACGACGAAACTCGCCAACGTCGAGATCGACGACACCACCTCCACCGACACCCCTCACCCCGAATTCGCGTGGGAATCGGGGGATCCGGTCGCCGCCGCTCGCCTCGCCCTCCGCGAGGACGAAGCCTTGGCCAAGGTCGTGCTCGAGCTCAACCGCGACCTTCTCGAGCGTCAATTCGACGTCTAGCCCTCGACGTATCTCCCGTCGTCTCGCGATGTAACCCAACGCACGCATCGCGTCGCGCACACACCTCCCCCATCTCGCCTCCCTCTCCCCACCTCTCGCCGTCTCCTTTCCGTCCCGTCCCCGTCGCGCGCGATTGAAATATCTCGCCCTCGGCGCCCATTCCCATCGCATCCTCGTCAGCAGAATCGTGAATCGACACGCGTCGACGCGCGCTCGATCGATCGATGTGCGTCGCCTTCATCGCCCTCTCCGAGCGAACGCCCGTGAAACTCCTCGTCGCTTTCAATCGAGACGAGGATTACGCGCGACCGACGCGCGCGGCGCGCGCGTGGGACGACGGCGAGCTCGCGATCGACGCCGAGGATGATGATGATGATGATGCGCGCGAATGGGCGGGCGACCGCGCGTCGCGGTCGGTGCGAATCGTGGGATGCCGAGACGAAAAGTGCGGAGGGACGTGGTTGGCGTTGTGTGCGAGCACGGGGAAGTGGGCGCTGCTGACGAACGCGTACGGGAACGCGAATGGGAAGGCGGAGGCGGAGGCGCGGGCGCGCGGGAACGCGCCGTCGAGAGGCGCGCTGGTGACGAATTATTTGAGGGATCCGATGATGTCTGGGGAAAAGTATGCGGCGGAGGTGTTCGCGGAGAGGTTCAGGTACGATGGGTTTAATCTCATCGTCGGTGACGCGAGGACGACGCACGCGCACTGGGTGGGGAATCGAGGCGAGGCGAACGCGCGAACGCCGCTGCGATTGGAACCGGGACGGGTGTACGGATTGGCGAACGAGGTTTTAGATTCTCCCTGGCCGAAAGTGACGCGAGGGAAGGCGAATATGGAGGCCATCATGCGTGACTTCTCGACGTACGGTGTGGATGAGCTTCCGGCGCTCGCGCTCGAGGAGCGAGTGCTTCGAGAGGTGCTCCACGCGCCGCTCGACGCGGCGCCGCCCAGACGCGCGCGACGACCCGCGACGCCTCCTCGCGAGGAGACGTCTCGAGGCCCCACGCGAACGGTGCGATTCGAACAGTCCATCGCACACGCGTCGTTGAACGACGCCTACGATGACTTCGAGGTGGACATCGACGAGGATGACGAAGAAACCGTCGAGCTCGTCGTCGAACAGGTGGAGGCGCACGAGAGCGAGTGCTCCTTCGTCCTTCCCGGCGAACTCCCCGGCCGTCCCAACTGCGGCACGCGCACGAGTCAAGTCATCCTCATCTCCACCGACGGCCGGTGTCGCTGGCGCGAGCACCACTTCCGCCCGTCCACGTCCAATAGAGGACACCGTCGTCCCAGCGTCTCGTCGACGAGCGCGAGCGCGAGCGCCGGTTCCCGCGCCCCGGCGCCTCTTCCAGACGTCGTCCTCACCGATCCCGCCGTCGTGCACGCCTTTCGCGTGCCGACGCGCGTTGGAGAGTCCACTCCGATCGCGTGAGCGACCACGACGGCGTCGCTTCGCGCGCCGCCTTTTCGTCCCGCGGAGGTTCGCGAACCTCCGCGGGGACGGGGGCGGGGTTCGCGTCCCGTAGGGTTTGACGCCCTCGGGTGATGACGCGTCGAGCCCTCGACCGGACGTCGTTCGACCGCGCGCGCGAGACGTCGACGCAATGCGTGCCATCGATGCGCGCGTGTCGCGAGCGCGCGAGGGGACGGTGATGGTCGGGCGACGACGAGAAGCGACACGGCGACGCGAGGGAAGGGCGCGGCGAGGCGGGGACGCGTCATGTCGCGCGTCGACGAAAACGACGTCGTTCGATCCCGAGACGGCGTTGGAACACGCGAGGATGGATGAAGGGGTGTTTGGGAGAGGCTTATTCGCCACAGGAACGGGAGAGGTGTTGGCGAGGATGCCCGTGAACGCGCTGTGTTGCGCGCCGGCGGCGACGGGGGAGGGCGCGTCGGCGGCGGAGGGGTCTGTGCGAGCGGTGTACGAGGGAGGGTGGTCCGAACACTTTGGTGCGGATGCGATGATGCCGAGCGCGATCGTGGACTTTGTCGTCCGCGCGCCCTTCGCCAAGGATGTGCGATTGACGGCGGCGTTGGCGTGGGCGACGACGCACGTCCCGGCGTGGAGAGAGTACGGCGAACGCGTCGTTCCGGGGGAGTTTGATTGCATGTACCTCGCGAACGAGGAAGAGTTGGAGGCTTTGCAAGATCCAGAGATTCGTGTTATGGCGGAGCGGTCAAAGGCGGGATACGAGGCGACGTGGAACGCAGCCATGGAGGCGTTTCCCGAGGTGAAGGCGGCGCTCGCCGACGTCGACGACGAACACGTGACGTGGTGTCGCTCGTGGGTGCACACGCGCGCCATCAGTGGAAAATTAGGCGACGTCGACTGCGCCTTCTTAGCGCCGACAATTGATTTAGCGAATCATCGCGTGGAATCCACCGCCAAGTACGGCGTGAGCGAAGACGGCTCGCATTTCGAGCTCACCTGGAACCAAGACGCCCCCGAGGGCGCCGCTCCTCGAGCGGACACCGAGGTGTTCATCTCGTACGGCGATCGCATGAATAACATGCTGCTGATGCTTCACTACGGATTCATCGACGATAACAACCGTAATGAGCGCTTACCGATGGAACTCATAGCCCCCGGCGCGCGTCGAGTCCACGAGTCTCGCGTCGTCGACGCGTGCAAGGCGCTCGCGGACGCCGGAGACTCCGAAGCCGCCCTCGCCGGTTCCAATCTCCTCATGCTCGCCGCTCGAGCTCCTCCACCGGGCGTCGACGTCCCTCCACCCCCAGAGACCGACCCAACCGTCATCCAAGCCATGCGCGACGCCGCCGCGACCCACCTCGCGTCGCGTCCCACCGCCGTCGCCGAGGACGAAGCGCTCCTCGCCGACGCCGACGCCGTCGCCGCCATGTCCCCGAGGACTCATCTCGCCGTGCGATACCGCCTCGCTCAAAAGAAAATGATTCACGCGTTCGATCGTTTCTTAACCGCGCTCGCGTGAGCGCGTGTGTAACAAAGACATTCAAAAGTAACCGAGCTATTAATACACGCCGAGCCTCACTCTGAGACTCGGACGACTCGACCGCCATGTCGCACGAGGGCGCGCGTCTCTCCTTTACCGCGGAGTGGATCGATCCGGCGCAGGATTACGCGTATAAGTTTACGCTTCGGTACTACGTCGACGACGGAGACGTCGAATTGGTGCGCGCGTCGTCGTCGAAAACGTCGAAAACGCGATGGATTTTTCAATTTTTTGTGTGCGATTTGATTTGAAGAGAGAGACGCGCGCGACGGACTGACGAGCGAACGCGCGCGCGAACGCAGATCGAGGATAAGCGAAAGAAAGTGTACCTTCGTAAATGTGCGCCTCAGAGACCGATATCGTTGAGTGATTTATACGTCGGGGCGACGGTGACGGTGTACTCGCGGCGGTTGACGCTCACCGGCTACGCCGACGAAAAGACGAGCCGCGCGGTTCGAGAGAAGCGAGAGGAGACGTTTGTCATGGTGGTCGGACGGGACGCGTCGAGGGTCGGAAGATGCGTGGCGGCGATGCAAGGGGCGGGGATGACGATCGTGGACGTGCGAACGGTGAGGTTCGAGAGCTCGAGGGCGGAGGAGTTGGAGACTGCGCTGCCGCGAAGCGCTCGGGCGCTCTTGGCGGGGACGGCGTGCGCGATACGGGCGCACGGACGAGAGGCGAACGCGGAGTCAGAGCGATTATTTGGTGATACGGACATCGTGCGATCTCTGGACGAGGAGCACGCGCGCGCGTTGCATGAATTGGTGACGAGTTCGCGCGCCGCTAGGACGGATTCGGACCGCTCCACGTTGGTGCTCGTCAAACCGAGCGGTATGGCGAACTTGGGGGCGATCATGGACGTTTTGGTGGAAAAGAGGGGATTAGAATTGGTACAAGCGCGAACGATGGCGCTCACGAGGGCGGAGGCGGAATCTTTTTACGCCGTGTACGTCGACGTGTTGGACAAGGAAGAGGTGCGACTCATGGTGGAGGAGCTCTCGAGCGGGACGTGCGTCGCGTTACAGTTGACTCGTTTCGATTCCCCAGAAACCCTCGTGGACGACGTGAGAGAGATCGTCGGACCGAGAGATCCCGAGATCGCGCGAACGATTCGACCGGAATCCCTTCGCGCGCGTTTCGGTGAAGACAAACAGTTCAACGCGGTGCACTGCGTCGATTTACCCGAAGACGGTCCGCTCGAGGTCGACTTCTTCTTCAACCTTAGCCATCGACACACGATCGCAGCGTGACGCGTCGAGACGTGGTAGTCGTAGAGAAACGATGTAACGACGAATAGGAAAGATAGGGCAAACACGGACGAGATGAATGATGGCGATTCGCCGTAGAAATACGGTTACAAGCGTCTCGCCGCTCTTCTTCGTTTAGGCTATACTCGCGCCTCGCGCCTCGTTCATACGTCGCTCTCTCGCACCCACCTCTAGTTCTTCTAATGATCGATCACACTCAGCGCGTGAATTAGACATCGATCACTTGAAGACCCGGCGGCAAGGACTGCTTGAGCTTGTTCGCCTTGTCCGAGTCCGCCACGCAGAGCGTGTACAAGTACTTGGAGCAGCGCACCTTGAACTTGGTCACGCCGGACGTCTTCTTGATCTTGACGGATCGCGCATCCTTGCGGCGCGCGGTGTGCAAGAAGTCCTTAATTTCGCTAATTTGCTTCGGCTGCGTCGGCGTAAAAACAATCGCGCGCGTCGTCGTCGTCAGTCGCTTTTCATCGTCATCCGTCGCGCGCGTCGTGACCCTAAGCCCACATCCATCGTCCTCGCCGCGTCCCAGTCCGCCTTCACGCGCGACGCGACGCGCCCCCCCCCGACCGATCCCATCGATCGCGCGCCTCCAAAACGCATTCCACCGATCCATCCCGTTCGCTCCCGTCCTCACGCGCCCCGCCGCGCGACGTCCACGCCTCGCGGTCGATCGATCCATCCACGGCAAGCCCTACCGACGCATCCACGCGCGCGCGCGACGGCTCGCTCCCCGTCTCCCCGTCTCCACCGCGAACGCTCCCCACGCGCGCGTCCACACGTCCCCGTCCCATCGCATCGTCACATCGTCGTCCACGCACCATCGTCAAATCACCGACCGTCGACAAGAGACGGCGCGCGCCTCTCGTCGCCTCTCGTTCCCTCGCCTCTCATTCCCTCGCCTCGCCTCGCCTCGCCCCTCGTCCCACCACCTCGTCGTCGTCCCTTCTCCACGACGACCGGTCCTGACTCATCAATCACCACCACACCACCACACCATCCCCCGGGACGATATCCATCCCCATCCCCATACACACCCCACCCCATTCCCCATGAAACGCACACGACACACCGCGCTCGACGGTATATAGGGTGTAGGGTTCGGCATCCCACCCCTCGATCCCCGACCCTCGCGTCGCGTCGCCGCGTTCATTTCATCTCGCGTCCGTCCGCGCGTCCGTCGTTCAAACGTCCGACCGACAGACCGACCGGACGTTCGGACACCCACCCGCGCGCGCGCCGCCGTCCCGTCCCGCGCGGGCGCCGATCGTCCGGTCGGTCCGATCGATCGATGGATCGATCGACGCGTCGCGACTCGAGACACACCCCGCGTCGTCGGCCCACGACCGCGCGCGACCGCGACCGACCGCGACCGACCGACCGCGCGTGGGATGGATTGGATTGGTGTGTGTGTGCGCGGTGTCGACGGCGCGCGCGAGAGCGCGACGACGAGGACTCGACGACGAGGACTCGACGACGAGAGAGAGAGGAAGAAGAGGGAAGGAAGAGCGATCCATCGCGCGTCTCTCCGTGCATCGTCTCCATCGGTCTTCGCGCGACGCGAACGCGACACACATCCATCCATCCGTCGTCGGATCCGAGAGAGCGCGTTGACTGGAAAAGTGTCGACGAAGAGAAAGAAACGGCGGACGATCGAACGACCGACCGAACCGAACCGAGAGGAGAGGAACGGAATCATGACGTCGAGACGACGGGACCGCGCGGAGACGATGGACACGAACGAGACGACGCACACGACGTACGCGACGTACGCGATGATGACGGAGGAGGGAGGATGGTCGACGCCGCGCGCGGCGCGATGCGGCGCCGTCGCCAACGCGGACGGGTACCGATGGAGGAAATACGGTCAAAAAAATATCAAAGGGTCGAGACACCCGAGGTCGTATTATAGGTGCACGGAGAGAGGATGTCCGGCGAGGAAGAAGACGGAATTGGTGGATGGTGCGAGGAATGAGACGGCGTCGCGCGGCGTCGCGGAGAAGGGCGACGACGGGACGACGGGACCGAAGACGCCGGTGTTGAGAGTGACGTACGAGGGCGAACACACGCACGACAAACCGACCGAGGTCAAGGCGAACGGGACGACGACGACGACGACGACGACGACGATGATGACGACGATTCCGGTGATCGTGACGCCGGAGAAGCGAGGGAGAGAGCGCGAGAGTGATTTTGGGATGGACGGGGGACTATCGAGGTCGTTCGTGGACGAGGAGGGAGATGAAGAGGAGAGACGAGGGAAGACGCCGACGCGGAGAAAGCGGGCGAAAATCGACGACGACGGCGAGGAGACGCGGACGCCGACGAAGAAGATTGTGGCGACGGTGGAGTCGAGATCGAGCGCGACGAAACCGAAGCGAACGACGCCGCCCAGTCGCAGACGGCGAGGTCCCGAGCGCGAGAGACGCGAGTCGTCGTGTAGCGCGGCCAAGGCGACGTCGGACGTCGGTCGAGACGCGCGGAGAGCCCCGACGAGTCCCGTCGCGCGAGACATTTTCAGCTGTTTCGACGATTACGTCGACCGCACGCGCGCGTGGGAGCGTCAGCGCGAGTTAAGGTATGATTTTGATCCGTTAGCGGCTCCGGATGAGCGCGCGAGACGGGAGTTCTACGACGGCGTGTTGACCAAAGTCTCCGACGACGACGCACGTCGACGCCGGCTGTCGACGGCGCGTTCGCTCGCCGCTTTCGACGTCGCGCCGTCCCCGACGTGGCCTTTCGGCGAGATCGACCTCGAGACGAGACTTCGCGAACTCACGGAAGACGCCTGCGCGGAGCGACTTCCCATGTCTCCACCGCCGCCCGTTTCCCGGGACGCCGACGCCCACCGCGGTCGCCGCGAGCGTCGTCCGCCCGCGCTCTGCGTCTCTCGAGACGCCGCCGTCGCCTCCACCGGGTTCACGTCTCCTCGCGCGTCCGAGTCTTGGTTCGGTGGGTACCTCCGCTCGCCCTCCATCATCGACTCCATCGTCGCCGGCTCACCGCTTCTCGCCTCGTTCACGAGAAACGTTCGTTCTTGGTGCGAATCTCCCTCCTTCGCCGCCCTCTCGCCGTTGCCTCGCGGCGTTCTCGACGGGTTCGCGCGACCGTCGACCGAGGCCTCGGGACATCTCTGATGACATCACGCACACGCACGCACGTACATCATTGCACGCTCGTACATCATTGCACGCACGCACGCACGCACGCACGCACGCACGCACGCACGCAGCACGAGACGTTGTCAGACATACACACCGCGCGCCGCGCGCCTCTTCGTCGTCATCCCCGTCGACTGGACCCTCACTCACCGACGTCCGCGCGCGCATGGCGCTTCGAAAAGTCGGGGAGACCCCGGTCGAGCGCGCGCAGCGCGTGGCGATCAACGAGGCGGAAAAACTCGAGGCGCAGAGGGACGCCGAGGCGCGCGCCGCGTTCGAGGCGACGTTTAAACGCGCGGGAAAGTACCCGGCAAAACTGCCGCCGGTGGGCGAGCGCATTCGACGACCCGACGACGAGGGGAGCGAGCGTCGAGGGGAGGCGTTGGCGCGAGAAGTTTTGGAGAATATCGGTGACGATGGTGCCGCGGGGGTGGACGAGGAGGGGGGTGACGCGGGACGTCAGACGTCTGGGTTCGCGGCGGGGACGACGGATCCCGTGCGCTCGACGGCGAACGGCGCGGGAGTGGGAGGCGGGACGGCGGGAAAAGAGAGCGCGTTCACCGTGGTGTCGAGAGATGGAGAGGATAAACGCGTGCATAGAGGTGGGGAGGAGGTGCGGTTTGAGGTGAAGAGGAAATCAGACGATGCTGTGGTGGCGAGTGGATCGGGTAAAGATTGGAACGACGGCGCGTACGGGTGCGCGTACACGGTGGACGCGAGAGGGGAATACGAGGTGGAGGTGACGATGAACGGCGTGTCCATCCTCGGATCACCGTTTGAGGTGTTTTACAGCGCTCCGCTCGAAGGACCTCTCGTGGCGAGAGGATGCGCGGGGACGGTGCACAGATTACCGAGCGGGGAGAAGGCGCCGTTGGGCGTGTGTCGAGACTTTTTAGTGGGCAAGTGCGACCGAGTGATTTGCAAGTTTAAGCACGACGCGCCGCCGCCGCCGCCACCACCGCCGAGCGGGGACGTGGTGGACGTGCCTCCGCCGCCCGTCGTGACGGATGAATTGAGACGGACGGTGCACGTGTCTAATTATCCCCTCGGTCTCACCATGGATCAAGTCAAGCAAGTGTTTTCGTTTTGCGGGAACATTGTCGACGCGCGCGAGGGCGGCGTCGGGAAAAACTTTGCTTTTCTCGAATTTTCCACCGAGAAAGAAGCCCTCGCGGCGTTAGCGTTGAACGGAATGAACGTGGGCGGACGAAACATCAGAGCGGAGTTGGCCAAGACACCTAAACTTCTCAATCCGAGATCGTTCAGGCCCTCCGTCGTCTCCGCGGCGCCGGCGGCGCAGAGCGAACACGCGAAGGCGGCGCAGAGCGAAGCCGCCGCGCGCGCCGCCGCCATCTCCGCCCGTTTGAGCGCCAAGGGAGCGCAGGGTGACGACGTACGATATAAACCGTATTAGAAGAAGTAAACCCTTGTAGGAAATACCGTACATTCGACTCGAAATGAAAATCTACGAGAACTAACATTACATGAAATCCGCGAGACCGCCCCGTGGGCAGTTATTCCCCGAGTTTGTACACATCGAGCACCCAAACGAGAACAATATTATAGAGAGCGTACACGCCGTAAAAGACGAGGTACACGTAACCCATTTGCTTCGTCAGTCTAAACTTATTGCTGCTAACGGAAACGATGTAAAAGATGAGCACCCCGAGGAGGATGAGCGCCGACGGCAAGAGTTCATCCGTGTTGACCAAAATGTACGTCGGTTTCTGCCAAGAGAGATAGCAGAGCCACGGAAGACCGAGTCCGAGCCAGATGTCGAAGACGTTCGACCCCACCGCGTTCGCGACCGCCATGTCGGCGTAACCATCCTTGGCGACAGAGATGGATGAAAGCGCGTCCGGAATGGAAGTACCGGCGGCGAGCACCGTGGTTCCCATGACGACGGGTGGAATCTCGAGCAAACATCCAATCCTCGCGCACCACTCTACCATGAAGTGAGAGATCACACCGATCCAAGCGATGGATGTCCCAAACGACAAGAGGTACCACTTTTCCCATTTTTCCTTATGACAGGGCGGAACGGTCGTCGTGAACATGGCATACCACGGAAGACTCAAAACCCAAATCGGCCTGTCCTTCAACTCGGCGGGCATCTCCCACGGACTGCGCTCGTCATCGTCATCGTCGTTACCGGCGGCGGCGTTTGCGTTTGTGTCTTCACCTATCGCCGTCGCATTCTGCGCTTTGCTTCTGTGATGATGATGATGATTCCAAGTGACTCGGTCCGCGTCTCGGCGAATTGCGCGCAGTTGGCCCGGACTCAACGGGCGCAGCTTCGGCCTCCCTTGGATGCCCGCCTTGAATCGCTGCGCGGCGAAACCGACGAGCATGGAACCGGCGATGGAGAGTTCTCTCACCAGTTTGTCCCCCTCCTCCTTCGTCTTCGACCTCGTCGCCGAGGACAGTTCATTGCCACCGACAGCCTCTTCCATCTCCACGGCGGGGTCGGGTCGTCCGAAACGATGTCCAAACTTTGCATCCAACCATTCCATGAAGAAGGCGTTCTTCCACATGAAGGCTATGTACACGCAATACAGAAAGACGTAGATCAGGCCCTCCCACCAATCTATTCTTCCACCATTGAAAGTGGCGACGATACCGATGATCGCCGCGCAGTAAAAGCTGCAATCCCGAGCGAGCGGCTTCCAATCCAACGTGAGCGTCTGTCCGGCGAAGATCACCGTGGTGCCGATGATGACGAGAATATTAAACACAGCGCTTCCGACAATGGTACCGACGCCGATGGCGTTATCAGTTCCACTGTTTATCAACGACATGGCGCTCGACGCGAGCTCCGGCGCCGAAGATCCAGCCGCCATAAACGTCGCCCCAGCGACGTCGTCGCTCAGACCCAAGACTTCGCAAATTTTCTCGAGCGACCCGACGAAGAAATCGTCGCACACGATGGCGATACCGATGAACAGATAAAACACACCGATAAAGTACAAGAAAATACCACCCGGAAGTTCCCAATCTTTCGTTGGTTTACACGTGGACGAGCTCAAGAGCGTTCTCCCGACTCCGAGACTCGCCGTCTCTGAACCGCGCGCGAGACGTCTCGCCGTCGCCGCGAGCGCCATCGCCGCCAAGACGCCTCCCATGATCCACACCGCGTTCCCCCTGCGATCGAAGTCATCGTCGTCAGTCACCCATCTCCCGTCTCTCACCATCGTTCGCATCCATCCCTCTTCCCGCGTTCGTCGGTCGCGCGTTTGATCGAACGAAACGAGAGTGCTCTTCATTTGATTTCATTCCATCGAGTCGACGCCCTCCGCGAATCGTCCCCGAACGATCGACGAACGCGTCTCGCGCGCGTTCCTCGATCGCATTCCTCCTCCCCTTCCCGCGCCTCGATCCCTTCGCACCTCGACTTCCGTCTCGCGCGCGTTCGCATCGCGCGCGCCGTTCGCGCGCGCCGTCCCATTCGCGCGCGACGCATCCGCGCGCCTCCTCCGTCGCCCTCGTCCATCGAACGCGACGCGTCGACCGACCGAACGCGTCGCGCTCGAGACTCGCGTCGCGTCGCGAGGACGA
>CEUM01137560.1_pt1 | contig 20608 bp, 11 predicted proteins | sample 356421 | NCBI WGS metagenome assembly CEUM01 (sample SAMEA2622716, study PRJEB7988) | marine metagenome | biome: marine biome (ENVO:00000447); feature: surface water layer (ENVO:00002042); material: "saline water (ENVO:00002010), including plankton (ENVO:xxxxxxxx)" | depth 5 m | reverse complement strand
TTTTTTTGTGGTTTAAGATGTTGGGTTCGAACCGTAAGAGGTTCGTTCTGAGGAGTGAAACGACGAACATATGAGCCAAATTATTGATGAAATAAAGACCTTCAAATGGTTTTAGAGTCAGAGAACTCCTCCATGGTTAAGCTATAGATGAAAGCGGTATAGGGCAGATATTTTAAATCCAAGCGCATTTGACATGGAGTAATTTAAAGGAGTTCTTTGGTCTCCTGGATACCAACCTAACATTCCAAATGGTGTTTTATCGTGATCCGCAAATACACTATAATCATACATTGAATAAACGCCTTTTAATTTTATAATTAACGATTCCTTGAATAAGTCCAGTTGAAAGTATGCGGCAATTTCATTTGATGAAGTATGAACATATGCTTCACCTTCGTAATCATAATCCTCATCAACAAACAATGAAGAACCTGCTAGAGAACTTACTTCAAAACTGACTAAATTAAATGTTCTTACAATTAACAAAAAGTCAGCTCCAATTCGAATATTTTTATGAATCTTATAATCTCCAAAACCAGTAATAGGGAATTTAATATCAACCTCTGCTTTTTCATTCTTACTTTTATGATAAACACCAAGAATAGGGACATTTAAAATTCCAAAAAACTCCTTGTTTATGTAATTTCCAAAAATCAATTTGGTCTGGTCATTGAATTTATATTTCCATAATGCGATAGCGCCAATTTGAAAGCTGTTTTTTAAGTAAACAAAGGGAGACGCGATTTTAGGAAGAGCCAGGTAGGTGCCCGATAATTTGTTATTGTGCTTTTTATTGAAGCCCAGTTTTAAAGTTGTCATATGTAGATCGGAAGGTGAAGAAGGGTCGCCTCGCTGCTGATAGTCTTCTGCTCCAACCCATGTTTCCTGAGTTGAATCTTCAGATAATACTGAAACAGAATTAAAACCATAAAAACTCGGTTTGAAAAGTAGTTGAACTCGATGCAATTCGTAATCAATACCGGTAAGAAAAACCGATGATTCATTTAATTTAACAGGAAGGCTAGTTGAAATTTTTGTCTGAGTAACTGAAGTATTAGGACTACTGGAGTTATAATCTTTTAATTTAACTGATGGTATATGAGTATGTGTGAACTTAACGAGATCAAGATAGTCTTGCGCTAAACTGATAAAAGTTAAACTAATTAAAAACGCAGAAAAAAATATTTTTTTCATGTTCAGGTATCGATTTAAAGTTTAGCTAACAAATAAATAAAATTAATATTAAGAAAACAGAAACTATATCCTTTAATGTAGAATAATAAGATTAGATGGGCTCCCCTTGAAAAGGGGAGCTGTCCGAAGGACTGAGGGGATTCAATAGTTAACTCATTAAAGTGCTCTAAAAAAGCATGATAACACCTTTTTAATCAGATAAACAATCAATCAAAATTTACTTTTTGATCAATTTGAAAACCTTTCGATTATCCTTCGAGTTAACTTCGATAAAATACAAACCAGGATCACCAATTAATTCAAATTGATGCATACCAGAAAGTCCGGTTTGCTGATAAACCAATTGACCATTTAAATTGGAAACTTTAATTGATACATCTGCTAAACTTCCCAGATTAATAGTTACAATTCCATTACTAGGATTAGGATAAGTAGTAACCTCTGCAATTTGCAAGCTTTTATCTTCTTTTTCCTCTGCAACCATTGACCTAAACTGTGCTTTTTTAGAGGTAACCTTTATATTAGCTACTGTTATTGTGACAAAAACACCATCTTTATACGCTTCAGCTTTCAACTTGTAATTTCCAGCCTCCTTTGGTATCCATGTTTTGTTATATGCCTTTTTTGATGGATTAACATTGTAAGATTTAACAACCTGATTAGTACCTCCATTTTTTTGAACAACAAGTTTGATTTGATCTGCCTTAGACATATTTCCCGATGCACGAATATGCATTCTCACTCTATTACCTACGTTATATGATTGACCGTTCTTAAGAAATCTAAATGTTAACTTAGGAGGGTTTTCAACAGTGACGTTTGCTTTTACATTTGTAATAATAACACCTTTTGAGAAAGCCGCTACTTTTAACGTGTAATTTCCAGTTTTTGCAGTCCATCTATACGCATAAGAGGCTTGGTTTGCTTTAATTTTCGTTGTTTTTACAACAGTTCCAGTTTCTCCAGATTTTTGAACAACAAACTTGAGTTGGTCTATTTTAGAATAATCACCAACCAGTTTAACATTCATTTTAACTTTATTTCCAACGTTGAATTTTGCTCCATCTTCAAGAAGCGTATATTCCAAGTTTAAATTCGATTCAATTTCAACACCCCCAATAACAGTATGCGTAACATAACTTCCATTTTTCTTAGCTGTTACTCTAAGTGAATAGGTCCCAGATTCGCTAGGGATCCAATTATAGCTGTAATCGGAAGCTCCGTTAACAGTTGCAGTATGTTTAACTGACCAATTGTCATTTTCTTCTCGAACTAAAAACTGAACTTCATCCGCATCCGAAAGATCACCAGATAATTTAATGTTTACTGGTATCTGAGTTGAAGCTTTATATGTATCACCAGATTTAATCGAAGTAAAACGCATACTCAAAGGAATAATTGGTTCCTCAACAATAATTCCACCTGCAACAACATGGGTTACATATTGACCATTTTTTAAAGCAGTAATTCTGCATGAATATTCTCCACTTTGAGTTGGGATCCATTCATAATCGTAAGCAGATAACCCCGTAAGAGTTTCAGTTTTTTGAATAGAGAACAAACCATTACCCTTTCTAATTAAGTATTGAATTTCATCAGCATCGTCTAAATTACCAGTTAACTCAACACCCATATTTACTTTATCACCAATTTTGTAATTATTCCCAGATTTAAGGGATGAAAAATGCAAATCTAATGGCGCTAATGCTTCTTCAACAGTAACCGAACCAATTAAAACATCTGACACGTTTTGACCATTTATTATAGCTGATGCTTTGAGAGAGTAATTTCCTACCTCTGCTGGCGTCCAGTTATAACTGTACCCTGATAATCCGATTATGTGTTGTGTTTTCTTAACCTCATAGGCTCCATTATCTTTTTTAACCAAAAATTGAATTGCGTTTGCATCCGAAAGATTTCCGGCCAAATCAACACTTAAATTTATTTGGTCTCCAACTTTATAATTGTCTTCTGAAATTAATGAAGTAGAATGAATACTTAATGGGTTCACTATTTCCTCAACAATAATCCCTCCAGCAACAACATGATTTACATATTGTCCATTTTTTAAAGCAGTAATTCTAAAAGAATAATTACCGGCTTGACTAGCACTATAGCTGTATTTATATTCCGAAGAACCTGTAAGATTTTGTGTTTTTTGAACAACAAATGCACCGTCATCTTTCTTTGTTAAAAACTGAATTTGGTCAGCATCTGAAAGTTCGCCCGACAACAGCACATCCAAATTTATTAAATCTCCCTTTTTGTATTCGCTTCCTGATTTCAAGGTTTTAAAATCCAAGCTTAGTGGAGCCAAATTGCTCTTTACTGTAGCGTTTGAGGTTATATTAGTAACGAAAGAACCATTTTTATATCCTTCCACTTTAAATTTATAATTTCCAGGTGCATTAGAAGACCAATTATACCAATATGTCCGCTGAGAATTAATAGTAGACGTTTTTCTTAATACATATGGCTCGTTTCCTTTTTTAGTAAAGAATTTAATTTCATCTAATTGCGATAAAGTTCCAGATACATCCGTATGCATTTGTATTTGATCTCCTACATTAAAGGTTTCATTATTGTTTAGAGAAGTGAATGCCAAACTTACATTTTCTTCAGAAACAGGTTGGTAGTCATAAACTCGCACATAATCAATCAACCAATGGATAGGCTTAATTTTTTGATCATCCCAATTTCCTGGCCAATTATCTTTTGAAACCTCTAACGTCAATTTAAGGTATTGCTTTACATCACTTACACCCGCAGTAGATGTTCTCCATGTTTCCTTATTGTCGATGTAAAAAATATATTCTTTTGGCGTCCACATCACACCAAATAAATGGTAATTATCATCGTATAAGTCCGGACGGTGCATTTTTTCAGAAACATGCTTGTGTTCTGCACCATATCCATCCCAGTGTAACGCATGGTTTATTTGTCCTTTCCAACCGTTAATCGACTCAAAAATGTCAATTTCAGTTCCATCATTACCGGCATTACCTGGTTTGTTTCCATAAGGCATCATCCAAAATGCGGCCCATCCCCCTTTCATTTGAGGAACTTTACACCTCACTTCGAAATATCCATATTTTTTATCAAAAAGATTGTGTGTTCTTAATGCTCCACAATAAACCTTTCCATTTCTCTCTGTGACACTTAATTTTAACTGACCAGTACCAGTCATTTTATTATTCGCTGAAGACCAATAGCTACCTCCCTGTCTAAGCCAATGCTCTGGCGGAACTTTCCATTTAGTAGCATCAATTGTTGTTCCATTGAATTCATCGTTCCAAACTAACTTTAGATTTTTCGTGACTTGTCCATAACCATTTAAGCCTGTAAGAAATAATAATAACGTAGAAATCCAGAAATTCTTCATACAAAAAGTTTTAAAATAATCTCCTCATGAAATCTGGATGGAACTAGGCGAATTTTCCCTAGATTGCAAAGAGTCAAATAAAATACGACGCAAAAGTAAGGAAAACAAGTGCATCAAGTCAACAATTATTTTTAACATAAATAAAAAAAAAGAGAGATAATTCACCTCTCTTTTTCTTATATCAGTTTAGTTGTTAAGGAATTACACCAATGATATAATGATTTGCTAAATCTTTAAATTTAGGGTGGGTGAGTATTCAAATAAGGAAGAACAAATCACACCACAGGCGAATTCCAGTTGCAATTACGTGATAAAGAGGGAGGTTCGTCAATTACTTAATTTGTTAAGTATTGTTTTTATATAAGTGTATGCTTTTTTAATCAGCTTAAAATCAAATAATTAAGTGTTTTATAAACGATTATTACAATCCATTTATTAAGCGTTAAAAGTCTATCACCTTATTTTATTCACTGTTAGAGGAGTTAAAAAAACGATCTGATATGAATTGAAGTTGTATATTTGCGCAAACTTTTTGAATACCCCTACAGCCCTTATTTTTAATATCGCCTCATGCAGCATGAACTGTGTGTTAACCAAATAATAATGTTTAAACACCTAATGTAAATGAAGCGATCCATCCATTTTTTTGGGTTTACCCTTTTTCTGGTAACCTTGATAACAAATACAGTTTATTCACAAGGTATTAATGTTTTAATTATCGGCTCCAGTCATTCTTATTCTGAGAGTAAAGAGCATGGTACAATCCATGAAAAAGCTTTTAGCCCTGTTGGTATTGGGAATGAATTACAAAACATTCTGTCAAATGATGGTTCTATTTCTGGAAACGTGAATGTAGTTGTTGAGGATATTTATGCCAATAAAACAAAAGATACTAGAGTGGGGTCAGGAAGTAATAATGTACGCTCGATGAATTTTCGTAGGTACAGTCTCGCTCAGTATTTTGTATGGCCCGAAGGAAGGAAAGCTCGTTTAGCCAATCTTCGTGGGGAAGGAGGTACAGATTGGGATTATGTTGTTTTAATGGCAGATCCATATCTACTTGCCAATATGCCCGGTGTTTTTGCAGAAGGAGTACAACTGCTTACAGAGGAGATTTCTAAAGGTGGAGCGGAAACTATATTGTTTGCACAATGGCCAGAAAATACTTCCAACTTTTCCGTTGCTGATTTCAATGAGGTGGTATATCGAATTGGGAACAGTGCGGATTTAAGAGTGATACCTGCAGGGAAGGCTTGGGAGAGTTTATCAAATAAAGATGCTGGGTTAAGTCATCCAACAGCAAACGGAGCTTATTTATCGGCAGCTTCCATTTACAGTACATTGTATAATAAAAGCGCAGAAACCTCATCCTATGTATATCGCAACACCAGTGTTTCTTCTGATATAGCAAATCATGCCTTTCTCACTATGAAAAATAACCAAGGAGTTGTTCAGTACTCAGGTATTTATAAAGGTATCAATCCTTTCCAGATGTTGGAACACACTGCTCGTCATGTTGATTTTTGCGAAACCGGATCCAGCACAGAAAACGGAATAAAGCCAAGATTACAAGGAGCCTTTTCAAGACTTCGGATGAGCAACAAACCACTAGGACGTTCCTATGCAAAATCCAAAGGACCTATTGATTTGAATTACGGAAGAGGAAACGATTGGTATGAGGATAATAAAGACTATGAGGTGAATCCTAATTATTATAAAAACACCATAGGATTTCCGATGCAGGATAATCACGGCGCACAACATTGGGCTCCTACAACCATGCTCTATGGAATAGATAAACGGTTTTATAATGGTGTGTATTACAACGATGGAACCGATTTAGGAATAGCGTATAATATGATACGACCAGGAACTCGAGAAAAAGGTCTTCCTCTCAATGTACGTTCCGTTCCAGTTCGATTAATGTGGTCACGGATTTATGATGCAGACCCTACATTAAAGGTAGTGCCAGACAACAATCATATGAATGGAGTTCTTTTGGATGCAATAGGAACCTATATGGCTACAATTCTTACCGGGAGATGTTCAGTGAATGATGAGCCTGAACGAAGTAGTTCAACCTGGAACAAATGGTACGCACGAAAAGTAGCCTATGAAACCGCATGGAGGATGTCTCATTTAACCACAAGAGCACCTGGATTTAAAGTTCTTCCTTCCTCTGTTGATGCACTAACCATCAATAAAGATGAGTCCGAAAAGTTATCGATTCGTTTTATGTTTCGTCCAAAAAGTAATGTGACTGTATTGGTACAAACTACAAATCCCTCAGTAGGGATTGTGGGGCCTCAAAAATTAGTGTTCACTCCTGAAAATTATAATGTAGCGCAATACGTGAGAGTAAAGGGCGTGCCTGGGTCAACAGCCAATGCCAAGGTAAATGTTCAGTTCACAACTGTTTCAGAAGATGTAGTGTACAATGGATTAACGGATTCATGGCGATATACGAATGATCGTTTCTCGTCAACGGTTACCCATAGTAATAACAATACAATTGCAGTAGAAACCTATAAAAATTTAAAGGCTGATATTGCACTGAATATACAAGGAGCTGAGGAGAACAATACAGAGCTTGCAGGACCGAACCACGGGAATGTTACCTGGAATGGAACAAACTTAGCATATACTCCAGATAACGGATTTTCAGGCATCGATGGTTTTGCGTACTGGACGAGAGTGGATGATGTGGTTTACACAGGATATGTAGATGTCACTGTGTTGGATGAGGAGCCAATCGTGGACGTTACCCTAACGGCTATAGATTCGGAAGCAGCTGAAGAAGAATTAGATCCAGGGCTTTGGAGAATTACAAGAACTGGAAACTTATCCTCTCCACTCCAAGTGAATTTTTCGTTGAGCGGTACAGCTACCCAGGAGCAGGATTATAGTATAAATACTGGCTCACCCATAGTTATACCCGCAGGACAAAACAGCATTGATGTTTTACTTACTCCAATAGATGACCAGGTTTCAGGAGAAGAGGAAGAAACAGTAGAGCTTAAGTTGCTACACGGTGAGGGGTATACTATTACAACTGCTGAAGCAAGTATTATTATTTCGGATAATGACGAACCATTAAGTATGCTCTTTAGCAGCTTAAATTCTGGATCAACATTTAAAGAAGGAGACCATATCAATATGAGCGTTGATTTAATGGGTACACTAACCGATGCAGATGAACTGAAGTTTTTAGTAAAGAAAGACGACGGTGAATTCTCGGTAGTACATACAGTCAATACAAATAATGCCGGCTATTATACCCATAACTACCTTGCGAATGAACCAGGGACATTTACACTTAAAGTAATCGCTCAAAAAAATGGGTCATTAATTACTGAAGCTACAGCCAATCAAATTGTTGTTCAGGAAACATTTAAAATGCGTTTTAAAACATTAAAAGAAGGAGATGTGTTTAATACGCGCAAGAAGGTGAATATGCATGTAGAGTGTTCCGGTAATTTTTCCGAAGCAACGAAGATTAAATTTACAGTTCAAAAAGTTGGTGCATCGGAAAATGTGGTTAAAACATTAAGTATTTCGGAAAACAAGTCGTTGTATAAATACAAGTGGACACCTAAACAACCCGGTAGCTACGTTTTAAAGGCATCCGCTTATTTAAACAACACATACGTTCAACAAACAGTAGCCAATATTGAAGTGCAAAATCCACTCATGTTGAGATATAAAGTTTTGAGAAATGGTCAAACCTATGCTGTTGGAGAAGATGTAAAAATGCATGTTCGAGTTTCAGGTAACCTGTCTAAAGCAGACGAGCTTCGCTTTCTTGTTCAAAAAAGTGGTGAAAAAATCCAATTGGATAAAACGGATTCAGTAAGGGCATCAAAATTGATGTATTACAATAAGTGGGTACCTTCACTACCGGGTGAATATAGATTAAAGGTAAAGGCCTATAAAAATGGCAGTTATGTGAAGATGACATCCGTGAAAATAACAGTAACATCCCCGAAGATAAAATACAGATCGTTAACGACTACCGATGAATCAGTATCAATGAGTAATGTATCCGTTTATCCAAATCCAAACAGTGGTTTAGTTTATGTGAACTTGGGGGAATTACGAAACGCTACAATCAACATATACAGTTCAAATGGTCAAATCATACAACAGCAAACCGGACTCACAGGGATTTATCAATTTGAAATCCAAAGTGCTCCTGGGCTATATTTTGTTGAGGTAAAAGCCACAGAAGGTGTGGATGTTTTTAAACTCATTAAAAAGTAAATTAGATCAATTAAGTGGGATAAATATCAATTCTTTCACTAGGATAACCCGTGCATCTAACAACAGGGAATTACTGTTATAATTTTCAAAACCAATCAGTTCTCATTATCTTTGCAAAATGATGTGGAGGAGATTGGTTTGTATTTTTTTACTCGTTGCGATTGCATACACCCAATCCAGTAAAATGATCGTCTACTTCAGTTTTAAAATCAATCAGGATTATATCGCTAAAGAACTGTGTGAAAACCGTGAAATTCCTAAAATGAAGTGTAACGGAAAATGTTATTTAGCAAAAAAACTACAGGAGCAAGAGCAAGAAGAAAAAGAAAAGGCACCTCTTGAGCAACGTATTAAATTGGATGTTTTATTTTATTCAAAAGGATCTATTTCGAGTATTCCTGCTCTACACCAACATGAACCGAAAACATGTTTTGTAAAAACCAATTCGGAGTTACTCATCGGATTTTTAACTAAACCGCTCCAACCGCCCCAATTCGCTTAATCATACATAAAAAAATCGCTTTGTATTGGTAGAGTTAAGTGCATAATAAATATGTAACTATCCTATTGTTATACGAGCAAAAATATATTTGATTAAACGAAATTTAAATGAAAAAGAATATTCTTATTTGCCTAATATTCGGGGCAATACTAAGCCGTGGACAAAATGTTAATGGCACAGCAATAAATAAAGCAAGCGGAGAGCCCTTACCTTTTGTACAGGTGATCAACACCGCTAACAATCAAAGTACATTTTCTGATTATTCGGGAAGTTTTTCAATAGACGCAGTTTGGGGAACAGACTCCTTACTGTTTATGGCAAACGGATATGGGCAAAAAACCATTCTGGCAACCGAAAATGTCATCATGAAATTGTCGCTTTTACCAATTGGACTTAATTCAGTGGTGATTAGTACCAATAGAGAACAGGAGTTAAGAGAAGAAACCCCAGTGGCCATTTCATCTGTAAATACAGAAACCATTGAGGCGAATAAACCCACATCCATTGATCAGGTACTAAATCAGACACCTGGAGTAAATATGGTGGATTTAGGAAATGAACAGCACACAATGAGTATTCGTAGGCCAATAGATTATGGAGCCTCTTATTTATACCTTGAAGATGGAATTCCCATAAGAACATCAGGTGTGTTTAACCATAACGCCCTATTGGAAATTAATATGGCAAATGTAAGTAGAATCGAAATTGTAAGAGGACCAGCGTCCAGTATGTATGGTAGTGAAGCCATTGGCGGTGCAGTAAATTTTATTTCTAAAAAGCCCACATTAAAACCCACTGCTGGAGTAAGTGTTCAGGGTAATAATTTAGGGTATAAACGAACAGACTTTTATACTTCGAGTACCTTGAAAAAGAAGCGCGGTTTCCGAATTGCAGGATACTACGCAAATCAAACCGATGGATTGTTGGCGCACTCCGATTTTAATAAATTAGCCTTAAGTGCGAATATGCAGTATAATTTGAGCAAAAAAAGTGAGTTAATTTGGTCTAATTCGTTTATTGATTACTACTCAGAGATGGGAGGCTCATTGGACAGCACAAAGTTTTATGAAAAATCATATGGATCTAATCAAACCTTTACACATAGAGCAGTAAATGCCTTTCGCTCTAAGGTAGCTTATAATCATTACTGGAATAAGAACAGTAAAACAAATGTTACAGGGTTTTTCAGAAACAATTCCATTGCACAAAATCCATCTTATCGAGTAAAAGATGATTATAAACCATGGAGTGGAACAGGTGATCCTAATTTAGCCCATGGTGAGGAAAATGAGAACGCTTTTCAAAGTGCAGGATTAATCGTACAACACAAGCAACAATTTAAACGATATAATTCCAGTTTAGTAGCTGGAGCAAGTGCCGATTATAGTCCAAACACCTATGATGCAAATTATATTTCTATTTTGAAAAATGATGATGGTATTTATGAATCGTTCAACTCATCGGATAGTTTACTCGCAGATTATCAAGCCAACATTTTTAACACCGCGATTTATGGACAATTTAAGTCAGAGCCAATCAAAAATTTAAAGGTGCTTTTAGGTGTGCGGTATGATAACTTCAGGTACCTTTTTGATAACAATTTAGGCAGTAACTCCTTTACCGCTGTAGAAGATGGCCAAAACATTTTCTCACGTGTAATCCCTAAAATAGGCGCGACCTATCAAATTAAAAAGCACACAGGAGCATACGTGAACTACAGTCAAGGATATGTTCCTCCGCAAGTAACCACACTTTACGTAGGAAATGATATACCTTCATTAAAACCCGTTTACTATGACAGTTATGAAGTAGGAGGTTGGTCCACTTTGTTTGGAGAAAGAGCAAGGTTTGAATGGAGCATTTACCGAATGGAAGGAGTGAATGAGATCATCTCAGTTTTAAAAGATGATGGATCTACCCAACAGGAAAATGCCGGTAAAACCTTACATCAAGGAATAGAATATTCATTAAAAGATAAACTCGCTAAAGATCTTTTTATACGAGTAAGTGGAACATACGCCATTCATCAATTTACCGATTACACAATAGAAGGGACAGATTACGCAGGGAAAGTAATGCCACAATCCCCCAATTGGATTATGAATAGTCAATTAACCTATAAGCCAAGTGCCTTAAAAGGATTTCGATCAAGCATAGAATGGCAGCACATTGATCGTTACTATATGGAAAAAGAAAATGCTAAAATTTATAATGGATACGACATTCTAAATTTACGACTGGGCTATGAGTATAAAGCCTTTGAAGTTTGGACCAATGTAATGAATCTTACCGATGAGCTCTATGCAACAGTAGCTCGAGCAACTAATTGGGGGCAACGCTACTCATTAGGGCGACCAAGAAATGTAAATATTGGATTGGCGTACAAATTCCAAAAAAAGTAACATGAAAAACCGCCTTTACAGCTGGCTTTGGAAAAGTCATTTTATAGCAGGGATCATCATCGTTCCATTTGTGCTTTTATTATCGGTAACAGGGGTAGTTTATCTTTTTAAAGACAATTACGAAAAAGACGTGTATGAAAGCTACAAAACCTATGAGCCCACCGGACAAACAATTTCCTATGAATCGCAATTAAAAATTGCTCAGGAAAATTGGTCTAAACATCCGCAGGCAATCGTTTTACCCCAAGCCAAAAACCAAACTACTCAATTTACTTCAGGAAGATTCTCTCACAAATCATCCATGTATATTAACCCATCCAATGGTTCTGTACTAGGGAAAATTAATGTATCAGAAACCGATATGCATAAAGTAAGGAAGTTGCATGGTGAATTACTTTTAGGGAGTTTTGGGACAAAAATAGTGGAGCTAGTGGCCAGTTGGATGTTTGTACTTATTCTATCCGGTGTTTATCTTTTTTGGCCAAAAGAGAGAGGGTTGAAAGGGTTGTTTACCATTCGTGTAAAGGCTTCAAAACGACTTTTTTTCAGAGATTTACACACTGTATTAGGGTTTTGGTTTTCATTGCTTCTTATTGTTATTCTTATGGGAGGGTTTCCCTGGACCGATGTTTTCGGTAGTGGATATAAATGGGTGCAAAAAACAACCCAAAGCGGTTTCCCCACTACGTGGCAGGGAAGAGGTGTATTATCCTCTTCTCACTCAGGGCAAGTAGTAACTATTGATAAAATGCTTCAAAAAGCAGCAGCCCTAAACCTAGAGGGAGAAGTGAGTTTGAATTTACCCAAATCTCCAGAAGGCGTATACACGGTTAGCAATGAAACTACCCATTTTAGTGAAATGAAAAGTATTCATTTTGATCAATATACAGGCGAAGTCATCGCTCAAAATACATGGGATGATATTGGAATAATGATGAAATCACGACTTTGGTTAATGGCCTTTCATCAAGGAAAGTTTGGAATGTGGAATTTTGTACTCATATTGGTGACAGCAGTAGCACTCACTCTGTTAAGCATTGCTGCCATCTATTCCTATCTTTATCGACCTTCCCCAAGTGGTCTTAAAATTTCGGGAAGCGAAAAGGGAGGTATAGCCATCGTTCCCACTATTATAATCAGTATTCTTGGGATACTATTGCCCCTGTTTGGGGCAAGTTTGATCATTATATTAATAGGTTCCAAACTATTCATCAAGCGCAAGAAATATCGTGTAGCGTTTAAAGCCTAATTAATAAATGAACCCGTCGACAAATAGAGTAAGGCGTTATAAGCTTGTGTAACTTTTCGTGAAATTGGCATTATAGTAATAGCTATACCTCCTATAGCGTTTGGAAGAGCTTTGTTTATCGGCGCAAAAAAAGTTTGGCCTCGTTTTTGAAGTTCTTAGTTAAGTAATCTTCTTGGAATACCAAACACATACAAGAAGACGTTGATAATTAAAAGTTACAGGCGATGGAAGACAAAATCAAAATGGAAAAAGGCTTTATTGAAACAACCGAAAATCTAGTATTGGAATTATTAAAAAAACATTATTCCAGTCCCCACTGTAAAATAGACGCCTTTACAAAAGAAAAAATGAAAGGACTAATTAAGCGCGCGATTTTTCAAGAGGTAGAGTACCTCAGTGAATATCCCGAAAACTATTTTGGAGTGCATGGTCAAGATCATTTACAAAATTAATGAGTAAGTATTGAAAGAAGTAAAAGGGGAGGAGTCCCCTTTTTCACATTAATCCTCTTTGCAGGGGCCATCTGTATACTCATGTATCCCTTTACATTCTGCCTCCGAAGAATTCGAATACGTCAAATTGTTACATCCACAAACCGGAGCATAAATTTTCAAATACCCCCTTTCACACGGAACTTCAGTACATTTTTTGCTGCAAGAAGCCCCAAGAAGCACAAAAAGGATAAACAGAAATGTCCATTGTGTTTTTGAATAGAAATACAGAAATAATCTCGTCATAATCAAACCAATAAAAACGGATAAAAAATCCAGTTAACTGTAAAATTATTCAATGATGGAGAAATCTGAAAATATATATGAGTATTCATCGTCTGCGATCATACTGTCATAATCAATATATAATGTTTTAGGAAAACCATACGTTTCATCATACGTTACATTTAACTCATTAACCGATTTTTGATGTAATTCATGAATTGATTTGAAAAGCGCATCCACCGTTTGATAATCATCCAGCTCATCGCTTTCAGGGGACTCATTATCTATTAGAATAACCTTACCATTTTCTATTTGTATTGATTTAGGAGCTGTGTACTCATCCGTACAAAAACAAGATATTCTTCGAGTAAACGAGTAATTACAAACGTCAAAGCTGAGCCATTTTTTAATATTTAAAGCCAAAAGGCTATCGGGATCTTCAAAATTGAGGAATTCAGAATGGTCACATAGCGTGTCTTTTTCATGATCACACTCTCCTTTTGTGTAATTTGTAATCCCTTTACATTCCGCCTCTCCAGAGTTTGAATACGTTTTTCCATTACATCCACAAACAGGATCATAAATTGTCAAATAAAATCCATCACATAATTTCTCCTCACAATCCGAAGAATCCTCTTTATTACACTCTCCCTTGGTATAGTTTTCAATTCCATGGCAAATCGCTTCATCAGGATTCCCGTAAGTTACTTCGTTACATCCACAAACTGGATCGTAATATTCGGGTATTGCTCCATTACATGATGTTTCTTTACAATCATCCGTATCACATGATATCACCATTAACGCACAAAAAAACAGGCTAAAAAGAAGCTTGGATATAGAATTTAAAAGGGGAATAGATTGATTCATAGATTATCTTTTTAAAGTGTGTGTCCAGTCATAATCAAGGACACAGCTTTTAGAAAAAGGTTGCACCGTTCATACAATATACTCCTAAAAACTTTCCATTAAAAGCTATTTTGCGTAAACTTAGGTAGAGTAAAAAGTAAACTGCCATGAGAAGAAAAATTAAAATAGAAGAAAGATTTCTTGAGCAGACTGAAACATTAGTGAACGATCTCTTAGGAGCGTATTTTGCTACACCCAAATGCCAGTTGGACGCTTTTACCAAAGCCAAGATAAAAGGACTTATTAAGCGTGTAATTAGTGGTGAGGTAGAGTATTTACAGGAAGATCCTGAAAATTATTTCAGCATTTATGGTGAAGACCATTTAAATAATTAAGTTCATTAAACTACACATTCCGTTCAAACAAAACCACCGTTTCAATATGGGAGGTATGAGGAAACTGGTCTACTAGGCTAAACTTTTGAATCCCATAACCTGCTTCATTAAGAATCTCAGTGTCTATGGCTTGAGTGGCAAGATTAAATTTTGAGTATCATTTTCAATAGCAGAATCTAGAATGTTTACTCAAAAAAAATGGACATTTTTACTTTTTCTAGCTATAATTTGACCAAAGGTTCTAGTACCACAAAATAAATCTATAACAACATTATTGTCATTTGTTTCTTTTCTTTCTCGGCAGAATATATCGAGGCAAGGTTGTTTGAAAAATCAATCTTGTTGAGGGATAACTCATGTTAGAATTCCAAAATGTATGGTATTGTATAAAAACACTATCTAATCAGAGTAACCGTTCCAACAGCTTTGTATTGGTCCACACGATAGTTTTTGTCGTACCCTTTGACAAATATTTTCCACACGTAAACATCTTGCTGAGCAAGCTTTCCATTATAAGTTCCATCCCATCCATCATTGGGGTCATCAGATTTGAAAATCAGTTGGCCCCATCGGTTGTATATATAAAATTCAAAGTGAGTGTAGTTGGAAACAACCGGATAAAAATAGGGGTTTATCCCACTTCCTGGAGTAAAAGCATTAGGGACGAAAACGCGTAAAGGACATTTTTCTTCCAAAAAAATGGACTGTTTTAGTTTACAATTGTGATAATCATATACTTCCACATCATATACTCCTTCTGAGTGCACCATATGGTAAGGACTATTTGATCGGTTTCCTTCCCAGATATAATGTAAGGCTTTGGTCTTTGTGTGAATAGTAGCACTCTTACTGTATTCAAAACAATGTATAAAAGAATCTAGTTTCTCAATTTTAGGATATGGATGAAAATTAAGATAAACAGAATCACGTATTGAACAATGCGCACCGTTCTCTTTATTACTGGCTAAAATTTGTACCATACCACTTTCCTCAAAAGAGCTTTCAAAACCTTCTTGTCCATTACTCCAATGGATAAATTCTGCATCGCTTTCAACATGTAAAAAAATTTTATCACCATCACATCCTACGGTATCTGATTTGTCTATATCTAACTGCGTTGGATAAGAAACAACTGTTACTATTTTTTCATCAAATCCTGAACAATTGTGTTCATTGGTAACATCTACTCGATATAGCCCTGGTTCATCTATTTCAATTGAAGTAATTGTCGCTCCAGTACTCCATAAAATTTCGTGTTCAGGCGCGATGGATAAAGTTATTTTACCTCCTTCGCAAAAAGAAGTGTCAGCCCCTAAATTAACATTTGGAGAAGGTGCAGAGTTTAAAGTAATCTTACTTTCTGATTCACATTCATTTTCATCCGTTACAGTTAGTGTGTAATCCCCAATTTCGGAAGTCTGTATACTGGAGGTTGTTTCATTAGTTGGTGACCAATGATATTTACTATAACCCATTGGAGCATTTAACACCGTTGTTTCATTGTCACAAAGTAATCGTTTTTCCCCAAGTTCAATCTTTGGGGGTTCATTAATTTGAATCATATTGGGAATAGTCAATTCCTTTTTACAGTCGTTTTCATCCGTAACTTCTAAAGTAATTGGAAAAGAACCCGATTCATCAAAGGTATATTTCATATTGCAATTGGAATGCTTAGTTCCATCGGGTAACGTCCATAAACAGGAAGACGTACTTTCTATTACTCCTGTAGAATTGTTTTCAAAACTCAATTCTTCACCAATACAACCCACTGTTTTGGATGAAGAAAAATCTACATTAATCTCATTATGTTCAATTTTAAAGGTTGTATCATCAAAACAATTTCCGTCGTTAACTATCACAGTATAAGTTCCAACCTGTAAATTGTTTGCAATAGAATCCACAGATACATTGGGCAACCACTCATAGGCAATGTTGCGTTCAGTTGAGGGATTATCAAAAAACAAATGTACAACCGCATTACCCTTTCCTCCTTCACAAGGTTGATTTAAAGTAAGAGATTCAATTTCAAAATAATCTTCTTCGATTTCCACTTCAACTTCCTTTTGAATACCTTGAGCATCTGTAATTTTCACGGTGTAAATTCCAGGACACAATTGGGTGGCTTTTTGTGAGGTCTGCTTTAAATTATCATCCCATAAAAATGAATAAGGTCCAGTTCCAAATTCAGGAATTACATTTGCCTCACCATTGCATGTACTTGATCCTTCAGCATTTTTACATTCTCCAATTTCATTACAGCTCCCGAAGGATGTGAATTCAGGTACTTGAAAATTTGACCAATCTCCGCCATCTGGTAATCGAACGAAATTATAGCCTTCAGAAGTTGAACCTAAATAATTACTCTGTGGAATTTCATTGAAGGAAGACACGAAATTAACATCTTCAGAAAAAAAGTTTTGTGATGGGATACATGGCTTCTGGTTCAAATCATTACTTATTGGATTCCCCCATTTAATAGCATCTTGAGGAACACCGTTTCGGTCGTAGAAAGCAAACCAGCTGCCGTAATTTTGGAACCAAAACCTACTAGTAGCCCCACCTGTCCAGCACAGGTTATTATCAAATTCAGTAACAATAATATCAATTGCATTCGGATCAGGAGCAGGTGCGTTTTTTCCACGAATTACAACAAAACCATTTGGTGGCACAACAGTTCCTTGGGGTAAAATATACCCCATACCTAATGTGCTCCCACCTCCACCTCCATTACTATTGTATGAACCAAGCATATATCCAGAAATGTCTACCGATTCACATTCATTAGGATTATACAATTCAATCCATTCTCCTTGTCCTTCCATAACGGTGAACAAACTTCCAGAAACCAATGAGCCATCAAACATGGATGGACTGATGCTTATTTCATTGATTAAAATAGAGGGGCCGTCGTATTCACAAGCCTTTGATTCTCCTCGGCAATTCGTGTTGTCTTTTGTTTCAATTGAAACTTGGCCGTGGATATTTAACAAACCACAAAAAATAAAGAAGATTAGAGATACAATTCGTAACCTATTCCATCTATACTTAAAGTTCAAATTATAGAGCTCCTCAAAATTCATTAAATGCAAAAACAATTATCTGCCTAGGTTTGTTACTAATTCAGTGTTATTCAATAGCAAAAAAAAAATACCACTATTGGTGTTTTTTAATTTGCGGGTTAATTTATCTATTTTTTGCTAAAATAAATTGATAAGACAACAGTAATAAATGAATTGCTCAGAAAACCACCTTAATTTTGCCTTTTCACAAACAACGAAATTAATGGGGTGAAAAAATGGTTTTATGCGCAACTCATTTCTCAAACAAAACCACCGTTTCAATATGGGAGGTATGAGGAAACTGGTCTACTAGGCTAAACTTTTGAATCGTATAACCTGCTTCATTAAGTATTTCAGTGTCTCTGGCTTGAGTGGCAGGATTGCATGAAACATACACCATTCGCTCAGCACCAAGATTTATAATTTTTTTCATTGTTTTTGGAGCCACACCTGCACGTGCAGGGTCAAGGATAATTGTTCTAATTTTACCCGCATATTCGGGATGCTCAACCAAAAATTTACCCACATCAGCCGCATAAAATTGAACCCCTTCAATATGATTTCGCATAGCATTCTCTCTGGCATTTTCAATCGCCGATTCCACAATATCAACACCTACAATTTTTGCATTATCACTCTTAGAAGCTAAAATTTGACCAATAGTACCCGTTCCGCAAAACAAGTCCAACACAACAGTGTTGTCAATGGTCTCCTTTTTATCCAAGGCATAACTGATTACTTTAGAATATAGTTTTTCTGCCGATTTTGGGTTGGTTTGAAAAAAGCTTTTCATGCTGATTTCAAAATTGAGTCCCAACAATTCTTCTACAATTTTTTCTTCCCCGTAAACCAAATTAATGTCTCCCGAGGTAGCCAAGGTGCGATCCCCAATCTCATCATTAATCGTATGCAGTAAGCCCGCTACACGATGTTCTCCTAAAAGTTCTACCAAAAAGGAAGCAAATTTTTGCAAATCAAATTGCGGTAAATCGTGTGAGGTAGTCACCAAGTTAAAAAGCAACTGATTGGTTTTAAATGATTTGCGAACCTCAAAATATCGAAAGAAACCCTCTTTTTTGGGCCCGTGCCAGGGAGATAATCCAGTATTTTTACAGTACTCTTTAATCTGTTTCAGTTTATCTTCCAACTCTTTATCAAATAATCCTGAATCCTTATTTAAATCCTCCGCGCACCACCATGTACCTCGCTTTTTAAATCCCATGGTAAATTCATCCACATCCGTTTTCTCCTCATGATCATAACCAATAGCAGAAAAACAGTATTCCATTTTATTGCGATAGTGAAACGTATTTGGCGAACACACAAACTCATCAAACTTTTCCTCAATATCCTCAACTTTCCCAATACGTTTAAAAAGTTCCAGTGTACTATCTTTTTTATAAGCCCATTGTTTTTCTACAGGAAGTTTAATGTAAGGCGCTCCCGAAATTTCTTGAAATGGAATGTCTGTTTCATCCTCCGAGGGCGTAAGAACCTCCAATAATTTGGCCTCAGCGTAGGTTTTGCTCGATTTTTTAACCTGCGCTTTCACAAACTGCCCAGGCAATGAATTCGGGACAAATACCACAAAATCACCCAACTCACTCTTCAGTCGTCCAATACCTTTACCACCAAAAGCATAATCTTCAATCTGGATTTCTAAAATTTGACCCCTTTTTACAAACTTGTTTCTTTCCCTTCTTGGCATAATGGATGAATTTTAAGTAAAGATATTAAAAGGCAGAATGAATCAATGCAAAGTATGCGTATGCTTTTATTATCAAACGGATCTTTTCGCTTTACGAGCTCAGTGCCTTAAGATCTTTCCATTTATAAGGAATTGGCTTGTCCACGTTTACTTCATCTGGTGTAGGCTTCCCTTCAAAAAAGTCTAGAGATATTTTATTAAATATTAGTGGACTTTCAATTGATACCACATGACCGCACCCTTTAATGATGGTGATTGAAGCATTCTCTTGATTGTGCGCAAATTTTTTGGCCGATCCAAGGAAAATATGATCCTGGTCACCCATAACAATTAAGCACGGACGAGGAAGTTCACGATTCGTATATTGTTTAATCAGCCGAAAAAACGGTTTATACAAGCGCACCCATTTTAAATACTCCTCGGTAGTCATCCGTTTACTTTGCCGTCTAAAAATAAATCGGCTAAGTCTGTGGTTTTTTCGCGGCAGAACAATAAAACTGAATAAAGAGTAAAAAGCACGAAAAGGTAAAATATAAGTGAGTAGTTTTCCGCAATGCACAAAAGCATACATAAACTTACTTCCGTCAAAAATAGCTCCAGCCATTACCATGCGATCAATCAGCTTAGGTCGTAGAATATCTAACTTTTGCAAAATAACAGAACCCACGCTTAATGACATGAAATGTGCCCGTTCAATTTTTAAAGAATCAATCACCTTTAAAATATCATTAGAGATAATATCAAAGTCATACGCATCATAGGAGGGTGCCATGTTCTTAGAGAAACCATGATCCCTTAAATCCATTAAAAGTAAACGGTAGTTTTTAGCAAAATGCTCCGTTTGAAACTTCCACGTTCGAATCGAACCACCAGCACCATGAACAAAAACCAT
>CEUM01137860.1_pt1 | contig 20653 bp, 13 predicted proteins | sample 356421 | NCBI WGS metagenome assembly CEUM01 (sample SAMEA2622716, study PRJEB7988) | marine metagenome | biome: marine biome (ENVO:00000447); feature: surface water layer (ENVO:00002042); material: "saline water (ENVO:00002010), including plankton (ENVO:xxxxxxxx)" | depth 5 m | reverse complement strand
GAAGTGTAGTCCGAGCTCCACACTCGTCGCTTTAGCGATCAAAGTTTTACCAGTTCCCTTAAGATGGTGAACATAAGAAATTGAAACAGCGTCAAAATCACTTACCGGTGGCCCGTGAAGTATAATGCCTCTGGTTGATTGGTGAAAGAGTTTTGGGTACTTCAATGGTAAGCGTATGAAATCATTCAACATTTGCTTGACGTGTTTGAGCCCACCAACATCATTCCACTGAACTTGATCTCTCTGGGGAAATAAAGATGAGAAAAAGTGGTCGTTTCATAGCAGCGACGCACTTGCGGCCGAAACACAAGTGTTCCAAGTGATACTCTCCGTCTCTTGTGCCCTGAAATGTTCAATTTTTGCCGCATGCTTGTCCACAAACTTCTAGTATTTCTGCCCGATGAAACTTGAGATGTCGGGCTTGAGATGTCGAACAGTGCCCCATCATTATTTTCAAGCTTCAAACAAATCTAATGATCGTATTATGGTGAAAAGTAGCGAATGAGCAACGAACACTCATCAAACCTGCTGTGAGAAGTAACTCTTCAAACATGGATGCACTTGTCCTCCTCTTACTGCGGCGAGAACAACAGAATTAACACCTATGATATGTCAACTCCAGTCAAATGGAATGACTGTAAAGGTTACCATCATTGTTGTACGTATAAAAGTCTAATATGCTTTTCAAATTCAACATGAACTTTTTCAATTGAAACTTGTCAGCCAACGCAAGGAGATTCACGTTATCTAGGAGTAAACCGTAACCATTGCGTAAGCGTCGAGATATTTCAACCAAGAAAACAGCCCACTTGTAAAAATGTTGTCACCGAATTAGCCCGTGTTATAAATAGAATGGACTTACATCTGTACTTGATTTCAACAGTAGAAGGTAGTGACAGGATATAACATGCAACTGTATGGAAAAATCTGCTTGCAGCCTAGAGCACAAAGAAGCAGTGAAACTCTTGGATGCATTTGTTATAGCGATATGAAACTGACATGGGGATGACTCCCCCATTCCAGTACTTGACATGGATCTGAATGCAGTGCGTGTTGTGCACACAAAGCATTGAACAGGCCTTGAGCACGGTGAAAGCAAAAGTAGCTTCGCGACCTCACAACAAATTTTCAATATTGCTCCTTCTGATGTGATTTTGAAAGATTGTGTTGCATCCGCCGATACTGCCAGGCTGATCTTAATATCACCTAATGACACCAGTTACGGGCACGTGTCTCTAAAAGAAGTTGAGAAACAAGACACACCACCTGAGTTCAGACAAGCTCGCGCAGGAATTTGATCAACTTGAACTACTTTTACGTGAGTATGCTCTAACGATCCACTTCTTGCAAGCCCCGCTTTTATCAGGACTTGATAGCCGGGCTGGTCCAACGTATTACTTTGGCCACGAAGCTCGTGAAAAAAAACGCTCACCCATACTGACTGTGCAACTGACAAAAACGACCGGACTCTCTCTAGCAACGAGCGACACAGCTCACCTCTGTGTACTTTCGACAAGGAAACGTCTATGCCTAATAGCTGAAAGTCACATCCCTGAAGACGATCCCTGAAACGGAATAACCAACGCTTCGCGTAACCATTTTACCTCCACAGAGTAACTACTTGCAGCTTTCTTTCCAGACCGCCGGTTTTCGTTTACACAAAGTTGACTGTATGGTGGAAAGGAGCTCTCAGCCAAGGTATCCAAACATTTTTTTCCACGCATGTTCACCGTCTGCGCTCGTTCGGATTCTGAAGAGTTGCAAACGAGTATTTTTCCTCTCGTTCTGTGCTGTGCAACGTCTACTCTTCTCCTATTTTTATGTTTACAAATATAATCAACGTACCAGTACATAGCCTAGGGTAGCACGATGTATAGAACATAACTTGCCTTCGAGTGTCACCTTGTCCAAGAAGCCGCCGACGCCGACGGGCCTAGAACACTCGTGATTGACACTGTTCTGAATAGACGTGCGTGCGACGAGCTCATTTTTCTCAAGACTTTGGCCAGAAGTTACCCAAGAAAAGAACTCAAAAAGAGTAAGACATACAGGCTACGAGCGAGGAACGTGTATGAAAATACGCCCGCGTACGATAGAGTAGTCACAGGTTTCCTTCTTAGACATGTCAGCCAAGAAGCATGGAAAAGTTTCACTTTTGGTTGGTATGGCTGGATCTGGAAAAACTTCACTACTAGGTCGCTTGGCGACACAGCTGCAACAGGCCGGCATCCCACCTTACGTTGTTAACCTCGATCCTGCAGCACAATGCATACCATACCCTGTGAACATTGATATAAGAGACACTATTGACTATAAAGCACTGATGAAGGATTATGGATTAGGTCCTAATGGTGCGATACTCACAGCGGCTAACTTATTTGCCACGCAGTTTGACAAGGTGATAAACATCTGTCGGAAACACATCGAATTACGTAAACATGTGTTTTTTGATACGCCCGGGCAAATTGAGATATTCACTTGGTCGGCAAGTGGTATGATGGTGACTGATATGCTTGCAAGCTACTTCAACACAACTATTTTGTATATTTTGGATACTGTACAGTGCCAGAACCCACAGATATTGATGAGTAATATGCTTCAAGCCGTTAGTGTGTTGTACAGAAGCCGTCTTCGCGTGGTATTGGTATTCAATAAAACCGATATAACTTCACACCGTCCTCTGCTCGCACTTCTTTCTGATGTGACCGTATTTCAGAAGAAACTTGAGAATATTAGTAACTTCTCAACTGCACTTACTCAATCGCTGAATTCGGTTTTACAAGAGTTCTATGAGAATCTAGATATTGTCGGTGTATCTGCAACGCGTGGCAGTGGTGTGGACGAATTGCTCGATGTACTGTGACCCAGTTCGCTGTCACACATGATCGATCCACTTTGAATGACGCAACTTTCTATTGTTGAATTTTTGAGTAGAAAGCCCTTAACTCTTCGAAGTAACAAGGTTGGATCATAAGGTCGTTATGGTCTCCGTGCTCGAATTCGACGAATTTTTTATCACGGCATGCAACGGCAGCAAAAAGTTTCAGTCCTTTCTCTAGTGGCACGATCCTATCGACCTTCCCGTGCAAACTAAGGAAATGTGTATGCTCTGGCAACACTCGAGCACTGTCCAATGTTTTGTCCCATTTATCCCTCATCAATATTTTGATGGGCAAAAAGGGTAACATATCTCGTGCTAATTCAGAGCATGAACTCAATCCGCCTTCGACAACGATACCGTCTACTCGTATGTGAGCGCTAATAGTTGCAAGTGCATTTAAGCCTGCAGCGCTCCCGATGCTTTCGAGGTGGAGAACCAGCTTCTGCCCAGTGCGACGGATTTCTGCATGTGCCCAATTGATGGCCGCAGAAGCATCTTTGATCAAGCCAGCTTCGGATATGGAACCGGGATTACCCCCGAAGCCGCGATAATCAAATAGAGCAACTGAGCACTTCAACTTTTTCCGAACCTCTTTTGCCCAGTGCAAACGGTGGAAACGACTACCTGCATTCCCATGTAAGTGCAATACGATAAGGGAAGATCGATCTTCCTCCCACAGCCATCCTTTCAGCCAGTACCCGTCGATTGTACGAACCTTAAAATCTCTGAGTCCAGGGCAGAGTGAAGAGATAGCAGATGCACAGGGTGGTTCTCCACCAAAAGGAAAATATTGTAGTTTCCGTTGGAAAATATACAACACACCGAGAACAGTGACGTATGAATAAGACACTAATTGCAGCGCTCTATTGGTCGCGTTCAATAACGTTGGTAGCATCTGTCTCAGTCCACGCGCCTGCTTTCTTCCCCACTTTGTGGTGCGCGACTTCTTCAGAACTAGGCGGGAGACGTCTAATTTTTCGCGAAATCCTGTAAAGTGCATACAAGATTTAAACTACAGTCAACAATAAATTTGCACAAATTTATAGAACGGAAGGCCCGTTTCTTCGGCCGCAACACCGAAGACGTCCGAAGCCCGTTTCTTCGGCCACGACGTCTGCGAGTACAATCTCGATACTCCTGCATCGGATATATATTGTAGCTTTAAACACACGAGATGCAACTACAGCGACGCACAAACATCGGTCCAACGGCCAGACTACTCCAGGATCTTCGTGTATCCAGATACTTCACTTTCTTGCGACGCTATTCCACTCTAAGTATTTCTTCGCGTCGTTTCACAACACGTGTTGTGTCTGCACAGGTCAATATTTAGCGCTTCACACAATATGCTCGATTTACTGTTGCTTAGCAAGTGAGCATTTGTGTTGAAGGCAACATCGGTTCTGGGAAGAGCACTTTTCTGAAAGACGTAGTGGGAAATGGAGCCCAGTTCAAGGTGTCTCTCTGACGTCTTGTTGATGTATCTGTATCAATTGACATGTACATGTAGGAGCTAGCGTATACTATCCCGGAGCCGGTGCAAAGCTGGCAGCATATACAACGGCAGCGACCGGGCAGCCCACACAACTTGCTGAAGGAGTTTTATGCAAACCCTCAGAAATATGCGTACGTATTCCAGAACTACATATTTATGACTCGCTTTCTGCAACAGCAGGGGAGTTTAAATTCTACAAATAAACTTAGGATCATGGAACGAAGTGTATTTTCTGACCGGAACGTGTTCGTGGAGTCTGTGCAAGAAAATGGTTGGTTGTCGGAGTTGGAGTTTGACCTCTTCAACTCTTGGTTCTGCCCTATGGTTGATGTGAGCGTTTTCCTTACTTATCTTATTGCTTCTAAAATACATTGAAGGCATTACCGACCTTAGTACCCGATGGTTTCATATATTTACAGGTGGAGCATGCGGTATGCTTGCAGAGGCTAAGACATCGCGCTCGTGGTGAAGAACTCAACATTACGTCGGAATATCTCGAGTCACTCCACGAAAAACACGAAAATTGGCTCTCCCAGGTAAATTACTTTTGAAACGCTGAGTGAAAAAGAGACGTGATTACAAATCAATAGGAAACTCGAGACGTGCTAATTGGAGATGAGATTTTGCAGATAGGTTTTGCGAAAGACACCATGTGCGGTAGATTTGCCAAGGTGTGTTCTCGAAGACAAGAGAAAAGCGGATATAATTACTGATGTTGATTATAGAAGCCAGTGCTAGTGCTAGATTTCGGCGAAAACATTGATTTTTCCGTGGGGGCTGAGAGTGTTGAACAAATGAGGAAAAAAGTTTTGGCATTTTATAACTTTCTCTGCTGAGAAGTCTACAACCACTGCTATACAGTATCATTTTCATCAATGTATTGGCTCATTTGGTCAAAGTTCAAGTAGCGGTAGATGTCATCATTGGTACAAATAGTGTCCATGAAATTGAGGTACTCTTGATTTGATGGTATTCGTCCAAGGATGGAACACACTGCAGCAAGTTCAGCCGAAGCCAAATAAACATTCGCACCTTTACCAAGACGATTTGGGAAGTTCCTCGTGCTTGTGGATATGACAGTGCTCTTTTCAGCAACTCTCGCCTGATTGCCCATGCATAGAGAGCATCCAGGTATTTCTGTCCTAGCACCAACAGCAGCGAAAGTGCTGTAGTGCCCTTCAGCTTTCAATTGAAGTTCATCCATCTTCGTTGGCGGTGCAACCCAAAGTCGAGTGGGGATTTCACCTCCGTGGCGATGTAACAGCTTTGCAGCGGCTCGGAAATGTCCAATATTTGTCATACATGAGCCAATGAAAACCTCGTCGATTTTATCACCGACGACAGAAGAGAGCGTACGTGCATCGTCTGGGTCGTTTGGTGCACATAGTATTGGCTCAGTAATTGCGTTCAGATCGATCTCAATTGTTTCTGCATATTCTGCATCGGGGTCGGACACCATGAGCTCAGGTGACGCAATCCACTCCTCCATAGCGCGTATTCGCCGTTCCAGCGTACGGACTTCTCCATAGCCACTTCGTATCATCCACTTGAGCAGTGTGATATTACTTGTAAGATACTCTTTCACACTCGATTCGTGCAGCTTGATAGTACATCCAGCCGCACTTCGCTCAGCGCTTGCATCACTTAGTTCGAATGCCTGTTCACATTTGAGATGGTCAAGCCCTTCTATTTCTAGGATACGACCACTGAATACATTGATCTTCCCTTGCTTCTCCACTGTGAGCAAACCACGCTTGATAGCTTCTAGGGGGATAGCGTGAACAAGATCGCGTAGGGTTATACCACGTTGAAGGGAACCTTTGAAACGAACAAGGACTGATTCAGGCATGTCAAGTGGGATGACTCCAGTGGCAGCTCCGAATGCTACTAAGCCTGAACCTGCTGGGAAGGATATTCCGATTGGAAAACGAGTGTGCGAGTCACCACCAGTACCAACTGTATCAGGTAGCAGCATACGATTGAGCCAACTGTGTATGACCCCATCCCCGGGCTGAAGTGATACTCCGCCTCGGTTTCGTATAAAAGTGGGCAGAGAATGATGAGTATCAATATCAACCGGTTTGGGGTATGCCGCTGTGTGACAGAAAGACTGCATGACAAGATCGGCGGTGAAGCCGAGACATGCAAGATCTTTCAACTCGTCACGAGTCATAGGCCCAGTGGTATCTTGGCTACCAACAGTTGTTACTCGAGGCTCGCAGTACGTCCCCGGGCGAATCCCTACGACTCCACAGGCCTTTCCTACCATCTTTTGTGCAAGAGAGTAACCCTTCAATTGCTCTTGAGAAGCATCGGGTAACCGAAAAACAGTAGACGGTCCAAGATTTAATGCGTTTCTGGCTTTCTCAGTTAAACCTCGACCTATAATGAGAGGAATACGGCCACCTGCTTGCATTTCGTCAAATAACACAGGATTTTTTAACCTGAAATTTGCCAACACATCAGTTGTACCGTGTTTTTTCACAACACCCTCATATGGGAATATGTCTAGTATGTCACCCATATTTATGGCAGATACATCCATTTCGATAGGAAATGAACCGCTATCTTCCATCGTGTTGAAAAATATTGGCGCAATTTTGCCACCAATACAAACTCCTCCTGTGCGCTTGTTAGGAATATACGGGATATCAACACCCATATGCCACAGAACAGAGTTTGTGGCTGACTTACGCGAAGAGCCAGTTCCAACAACATCGCCAACGTACGCTAAAGGGTAACCTAGTTGCTTGAGTTCTTTGGTTTGAGCCAGCGTATCGTGAATACCTTCACGCGGGGTCTTGAGCATGGCTAACGCGTGAAGAGGAATATCAGGTCGGCTCCAGGCATCTTGTGCTGGTGAAAGATCATCCGTGTTTGTTTCCCCCGGTACTTTAAACGCTGTAACTGAAATGCGCGCAGGAACCTTTTCCCTGCTCGTGAACCATTTGGCATCAGCCCAGTCCTGCAGAACTTGTGATGCAAACTTGTTGCCTTTGTTAGCTTTGTCTTCAACATCATGAAACGCGTCAAATATGAGTATTGTTTCTGACAAAGCTTTGGCTGCCAAGCCCCCTAAATTCGGATCATCTAGAGCTTCGATGAGAGGCGAGATATTGTAACCTCCTTGCATTGTACCAAGAATACGAACAGCATCTGCCTTAGATATCAAAGGGCTGGTGGCTTTGCCTTTAATCACAGAAGCAAGCCAACTTGCTTTCACATATGCTGCTTCATCCACCCCAGGTGGTACACGAGTTTTGAACATTTCCAGGATACGTTCTTCTCGACCCTTTGTCGGTGCTTCCATCAAATGAATCAGTGCGCTTACTTGTTTTGCATTCAGTGCTTTTGGTGGAATACCCAACTTTTCTCTCTCCCTTTTACCCTGCTCATATTCGTGGAGAAAATCCACAGACACTGAATGCTGCCCACGCGCTTTGAGCGGATTAATTGCGCTGCCCACATTCCGTTGACAAGTTAAACTTGCGATAGGGTCAGTTAGCGGAATTCTTCGACTAGAGCCTGTGAATCCACCTTGACAAAGTGCGAAAATTTGCCGAACATTTGTTGTAGTTCGCCGCGTGTGTGCCACACACCTCGACATCTCGCGAAATCCGCGCATCCACAAGGCAGAGACACCTGGCTGACAATATACGTCACAAGTCCTTGTGCGAAATCTTCGTTGTTTCCTACAAAAAGTTGTTCTCTTCTTCCCTTGCCCGCTCCGATTTCGATTTTCCCCTGCCACGGCTCGCCATTCCAATTCAAGTCCCACTCAAGTGAATAATGAAATATGAGTTGTGAACGGAACCTAGGCTGTCCTATCGTATATAGGAGTACAAGTATGTACTAGATATGCATAAGATGATAGATATGCATAAGATCCCTAGAGGGGCTCTATGCCTCTACGTTGAGTCATAACTCATCACATATATAGTACTCGGGAATATTGGGAATATTGTGATATTGTGTATTCATATTTAGAGGCTATATATCCTAACATAAAATAAATTGCAGTAGTGTGCGGACTCCATGGCGTCCCGTGCTCACAGCGATACACGTCAGTTTTCCAACTCAGCGTTGAGATCCGTGATGAGTATACCGAGCGTAGTTAGTGTCGTCCTTCTTGACGACGACGGCAAGCGAGTAGCAGTGAAATACTATGGAAACATAGCGTACGTTACGATGTTCACATTTCGTAGTTACTGGACTTACTTTGCTTCAGGGATATGCAAGAGATGCAGTTCGCTTTTGAGAAGAAACTGTTCGCTGGTTCTTCTCATCTGAGTGGAAAAGGGGAAGTGGAGCTTCTCATATTGGACGACCACGTGGCAGTGCATAAAGTTTGTCAAGATCTCAGACTGTACATAACAGCAACACATGATGAAAATGAGCTCATCCTTGTATCTGTGCTTGAAACACTCCACGAAGCACTCTGCACCCTCCTTCGAGGTGTAGTTGACAAGCACTCTGCACTAGAAAATCTTGATCTTGTGCTTTTAGTAATTGACGAACTCATCGATGGTGGTTTGATATTAGAAACTGATCCTGTCACCATTGTAAATCGTGTCACGATGATGGACGAATATTCCGAGCATAATTCAGCAGAGCAAACGATTTCTCACGCTCTAGCAACCGCACGAGAACAAATATCACGTAACTTACTTCGTTGATAGCAAAAATATGAGGTGAGCATAAGAGATTTCATACAAAAATGCTAGGATATCTGTACTACTTCACTGGCCGATTGTGAAGGATGAGACAATTCTTTCAAGTTCCTTAGAAAACTGTCAATCACTCCAGAAAATAGTTTTGTTGTATTCTACCTTTTGGGATGAAACCCACTGTTTATCGTTGGCTGCTGCAGCAGCGATGACGACGTAGCTCTATGTGCAACATGAGTAAAATGGCACTGGCACAATTTGTAGAGTGAAAGTGAAAATACCTGAGAAGTAGTCACGCTTGCGACGTTGTGGAGTCCATACGCTGCAAATGGGGTCAAGAGTTCATACTATACTATTCTCAGTTTTCAGAACGCAGTGGAGTTTTCCTTACGCACCTTATAGTAATTTCGACCGTGCGATCTAAATTTATCTTTGGAAACTACTTCTTCCTGTTCCACTGCCACACTACTCATATTGAAAACTCACGCCCATGTCAAGTGTTATTTAGGTTTACCTTCCTGTTATTGCAGGCGAAACAGCGTCCAACACGCCATCCAAAGATCCCACGGCATCAATACTCGGAGATTTTTCCGTTACCATAAGTTTATTTGTCGGGATGATGATGACTTGAAGCGTTCCCGAAGCTGGACTTGCGAACTGAACCTCTGTAGTGGCCTTCAAACCTATTAGAGAGATTCATAGTTCGAGCCCTCGAAATTACCTCATCACACCTAGGCTGGCAGTAATTTCCACTTTTGGCGTTGCTCACAGGAATCTAAGGAAGGACATAAGTTGTTAAGTCGAAATGAGTGCCCAAGGAGATACTTCTTTCCAGTCACCAGGCAAAGAGAATCTGTACGGTTCTATGGCGCCAGCTCTGACGCATGGTGACATACTTTTCGACTAAGAGAAAGAATGATACCTCAATGCAGGAGTTCGAGTTACACCTGCTTCAAATAGAAAGTAGCCAGTCTGTGAAGGATTGTTGAGTTCGCCGCATTTGCACTTTTCGCTTGATCATGATTACCTCATCACTGGACGGTGGCAGATATGCGCTCACCTATGACGATTTAATTAAACATATAACTTACGTTCGTGAGTGATTTTCACCTGTTTACCATCCTAGTGTACAAGTAGGTAATGTTCGTACGTTGAAACATGTGCTCTTACCTCAAAGGCCAACGTTGAAGGTGCGGTGCACACGAAATTGAGCAAAGTAGACCCCAGTAAACCGTGCAGTTCACGTCTACTAGCTGCACAGAGATGGGAGTATTGATGGTCACGTCGTTCATGCAATTTGGATCGAACGTATCTACTCAAATTTGCACTATCTTGGAGCGCCAAGTATTGGTACCGGCGGGAGTTACTTCGCTGTGTTGTGCTCAGGGCGTTTGCAGATGGCAACCTCGGAGTGAACGAAACCATCACTATGTATAGCTTTGTCTAAGAAAATCGCACGAAGTGTAACCGAATCGCAAACAGCTCTGTATGCGCCACCCAAAACTACAAGTCACGTGCTGGGCGCCGCCCGTGAAGGGGAGGTGAGAAAGGGAAAATTTTGTAATCCGCGATAAAAATGACACTTCGTGATTCGACGAGTCACAGGCCGTGGAGTTTTCCATGATGTGGAGGATAGTAAGGAACACTTTAAGAAACTGACGCACATTATCTTTATAAAGACTATCTACGGGCGAAACAGGGAATCCAAGGACAGGCTATTGGACCGACGCGCCTAGTCGAAAGAAAAGCCACCGTTTTGTTTGACAGCCTCCGCCACCGTCTGCGAGGACGACAACGTAGCAGCATTGTACGATTATGAAAACGACTTCGAAATTTAATAGCGTGGAGTCAAACGTTAAGCTATTTCACCGACCAACCATGGTAAGTGTGTTTAACTCTCTACCGACCATCGTAAGTACAGTCATAGGGGCGAATCACTTTCAAGTACAAGCACGAACATGGCTTAGTTAGCATCAAAATCAGCACACCTGAGGTGTCTTAGATTTGTGACCTTCAATTAGAATAACTCACACACTTCAGGAAACTATCAAACACAACACAAGGACAGCAGCAGAAGCTTACGAACTGATGGATATTTCTACTAACCTACTGGCCATGCTGACGGAATAACCGTTCACAGTGAGCGATGCATCTTATGGGCGAGTCCATCCTGATGAAGGGTTCTGATGGGATAATCGCTCACGCTGAGCTTTGAATGTTAACGGCGAAAATTTATACCAAATCTTACAAAATAGGTAATCGGTTTAGTGTCACAACGGCAACAGTGTACTCATTGCACCCATTAGGTCATTGAATACTCAAACTGTGGTTTTGGGGCATTTCGCCAAGTCTTCCAGCTTCGTGCAAAATGGAGCTAATCAGTAGGATAAAACTGTCGACATTCAGCTCGCGAGTGGTGTGCAAAGGACTTGTTTGAGTGATATCACCAGTCCCCCAAGTTCAGAACAGTGTAGATTACCTATGGCCTCTTCGCAATCCAGTCTAGATTTTTTTCATTGAGACAGCAAATAGTCACTCACAAGTTCACTCACCTCGAAACATATGTAATCACCGCTATGCGTGTACCACGGCGTTTCTGAATGTCTACTCCAGACACTTTGCCGAAAGCGCCAAATATACGCTCCAGGTCCTCAGGAGACACGCTTTCGGCGAGTGGAGCCAGTTCAGCTGCGGCACCAGGTTTCATTTCATATCCCGAGTGTACAATATTCAGCCCGTGTGCAGCGTGGTTTTGTTCCGCGTACCCGCAGGAGATACCCGAAACGACGGGTACTTCATTTTGGCCCAATTTGGGTTGCAATATGGTTTTCCTATCATTTCACATATGCATACCCCAGGGTACTTTGTGATGCGACGAGTCACAGACCGTGGAGTTTTCCAAGATATAGAGGATAATACTACGATAGTAAATATGGTCTGAGTCTATTCAAGGTAAAGTTGCGTAGTGTGCCTCACCTCGACCCAAGAGCAACGTGTCGGTCGGTCCCCACTGTTACAGGTCGCCGATTAGACAGGGCACCGCGCGCGATAGGGGGCTCTCGTAAAACACGCTCCAGCACCTGCGTGCGTTTACACCGGTACTCATCGCAAAAGTGCGGAGGCCACAGCGACCCGAGAACATGACGAGGTATTATTGCGGTGGGTTCTTTCTGTTTCCTTCTTATAGTCCAACTTGAATATTTTACAGACTACTGCGACACCCATCTCACACATGACTCCGCCACAGTTCGCAAGCAACATAATAGTGGATTCAAACACAAAGCCAACGTTCGAGCTTATTATGCACAGTTTCAACTGCTCCCCGCCACTGTCGAGACCTGTGTACAGAAATGCAGAAACGAGGCAACCAGTAAATGAGTAGATCTGTAGGTGAATAGAATGATGAACAGTTTTCAAGGACGCACACCCACGCAAATCGCTCGCTCGACGAATAAGCTAAAATATTTGTATTATATCATCTAGGATTCATCACGAGTTGTGACGTAGCAACGAACTGACCATTTTGACGTCTATGCGAGCTCAGCAACGTATTCTGTCTGTACGACGCACTTTGTTGCACTAGAAGTTGCCAACTGGAGCACTTGGCCCTGCGTAAATAATATGAGAAAATATGGAAAAGTTCCCGGTATTCATACCTCTACACTAACGACACCATTGTCACTCAATTCACATGACATATGACCACAGCGACTGTAAATTTGGTTCCAAGAAAATAAGCAAGTACGCAACTGTGCAAAACCAACTTACCGTGACTCTTTCGTGATCTTTAACTCGTCAATCTGCATAACGCGGTTGATATCCGCTACTTTTAGCAATTGGCCGTTATCTGCCAACATCCACAATTCTGTAGGTTCTGTTTCGTACCCTGTTGTGTTCAGCTCGCTCTTCGAATTAGACTCCCCCTTCAGCTCACAGCGTCCTTCGGAGAACGTCCCGCCGTCCTCTTCTACGAGGGAGATGAATGATTTAAGTTGGACATCCCTGCCACAGCGCACTAGGATCACGTCATCCATCGTCCATAAGTGGCCACCACGCGGAAAATGTGCACTTCGTGTCACGACGGCACGGCTCCCTTGGAGAACGAGGGTGGGCGTGAGCCTAAATGCTGTTGAGAATCTAGATTGTCTAGATCTTATAAAACTACACAGTATAGACCGGAATCTCCTATTATGATAGGGTACCATACTCAAGGTATGACAGTTCTAATAGAGAACCTAATCAGGATGAGTTAGGAATTGGCTTTTAGCATTTGTAACGCATAAGAAAACGGCGCATCTAATCTCGGTAGAGACCATCTACGTGTAAGGCGAAACTAGGAACCTGGGGCCCCGCCCTCAGCTGTGCTACTTGGGTATCGTACTATTGTACTGTACTCGTACTGTACTAGTAAACTTACTAACTGTAAAAATATAAATTTACAGTCAAAAAACAATTAAGCCCACTTTTCAAAATAGTGTACAACTATTTAAAACTATCTCATTTGTACATATGAGCTAAACTTGCGCCCAGCGTCGGCAAGATTGAAGATTGAGATTTTAGATTGAAGATTGAGATTTTAGATTGAGTGTTGTTGTTGTGAACGACGGTCAGGGTTTAGGGGACATATGGCTACGATGCAAACATGCCGTACAATGATTTTGATTCACCCTTGAAAATCACCGAATGCCTCTAATTTGCTCACCAGGCGGGTTCTTCACTTTCGAGTGCTAAGTCGCTCACCAGGCGTGTCTCCAAGTCTTGCGGTGGGTTGGGTGAATCCTGTTTGGGGATACCGACGTGGCTGTGCTCGCAAAACCGCGCATGGGAAGTTTGAAGGACGTCATCACTGCAAGGAGATGGTCGTACTGTGATTTCGTTAAAGATGCGGGTATGAAACTGAAAGTGTACGTCGGTGAGCGTCAGCTCTCAAACACTCTGCTCACACACGCGTGTTTTCACAGGCCGCAGTTGACGATAGCGACTGCGATCGTTTTTTGTCATCGTTTTTTCGAGATAGAAAGCCAGGCAGGTGATTTCGACACATCGGTAAGACGTCACGCACTCTACATAAAACCAGCTGCCTCACTTGCGCTTTCATAATAGATAATTGCAACAGCATGCTTGTTTCTAGCGGGTAAAGTCGAAGAGACTCCGAAGCCTCTCAGTGATTTGGCTCGCACGTCTTATTTACTTCAGCAAACGTCGAAAGGTCTCGCGCACACAGAAGGGATGCCACAGGTGAGTTTCTTGTGGATTTTTAGATAGCTTCTGATGAAAAGAGAAGGAGTTTCATGTTGAACTCAGAGAAACCATACTGAGAGCGGAGCGTATTCTACTGCACCGTCTCAGCTTCAATTTCAATGTGGAGCATCCATACAAGCACTTATTATTCGTTGTCAAGAAAATGAACCAAGTTGGCTTGGTGGAAGAGGACTCAACAAAGTCACTCGCTCAGGTTGCCTGGAACTTTGCGAACGACAGGTGATATTCGTGTTTGATCACTTCTAAATTGAAGGAATAACTTCTGTGCAGTTTACGTACTTCGTTGTGTCTGGAGTATAATGCGAATCTCATCGCAGAAGCGGTTGTTTACTTGGGTACGTTACAGAGATCTGTTAAGACATCATGTTTAACCACTGAGTAGCCACCAAGTTCTTAAGTGCGAAATTTGAGCTACCCAGAAATTGGTGGAACAAGGTTGATGTCAATCCTGAAGTATCCGAAATTATCGGGAACAGGATTCTCGACCTATACGAGCAGTCTGGCCCCGTGTCGCTTTCTCGACCAGAAAATAGTTAGCTTAAGGGGAAAATGTTTAGTAGTAGTTTTTTTATCCAATCTTAGTTGACGAATCCTTGATATCCGTGCGAGAACAGCGCGCAAACGTTGAGTCAAAGATATGTAAAACAGCAGGAGCCGTTCACGAATAGGCTGGGCATTAAAAGTCGTTCAGTTCCGGAGACGTTTACAAGTGACTTCTTGTTGAAGCACTTGGGTGACATCTACTACAACCTCGCGCTCTCATTCTTGTTTCACGCTTTACTTGCGCGAAACCTTATCAAACGAAGAGACACCTATCACAGCAGCGGCGATCGCACCGAGCACAACGCCACCAGCGACGATAGAAAGCAAAGTGTTCTTCAAGGAAGGGGTCACAGCAGCCTCCGCCACCAAGGGAGAGGAAACCGAAGAGACGACCGCAGCTGAAAGCGCAGCGGTCGCCTTCGTTTTCGCTTTCTCCAGTCTAGCACGCACTATTTAGGTCTCGAGTTGAATTTATCTTGCATCATACTTACCTCTCGAAGCTGAACGCGGTTTCCTGCGAAGTCGAGGACGCCTTAGCGGATATCACTCGAGTTTTCGCTACTAGTACCAAGTTTGCGGTCTCGTTAGTCGATCATGACAGGGTGAAGTGAGAAATAACTCAATCAAAAAAATGATTTCCCCGTTGCATCACGAGTGGTGAAATCACTGGCACCGCACGCGTGCGATCAGAGACATTTGCGAAAGACGAGTGATCGAGGAAGATATCGCGTTGAACGAACCTTGTTTTCTCGGGACGCGAGCTTGCGCCTTGAGGATAACAGCAGAGTTAAGGGAAGAGGAGTAAACAGCCATCAGTTTCTGAACTTTTGTCGGGCGCGTGCGCCGCAGTTGGAGCGTTGTGGCGTGATTGTCTCCGCCGGGTAACAAGTTCTACACGCGCGGAAGCCAAATCTTGAATCGGATCACATTTTCGTTGGATTTCTATCGTACAACACTGCCGATATTTCATAGTTCAATCATCTCAACCTGTCCACTTTTTACCGCTCCCATCGCGTATGTTACCAATATCGTACTTGTACAACAATTTGGACTATAGCCGGGTATGATATCGCACAACAAATTGGAGTGTCACTATTATCGAGTCATCAATAATATCGCGACGATAAATGAGCGAACCTTGAATAAATGGAGGGCATCAGCCCCAAACGACGCACCACGTTGAAGTAGGAAGGTCGTCGAAGTTCTGGAATGGGCTCGAAGGAAACAGAAAAGTTGGTTCATGATTGGCAACGTGCACTAATTCGCTCAAACGTAAGATTGCATTGTCTGACTTTTCTCTCGGTCACATCTTCGTGGGTTTTATAGGAAGCGTTTTCTGGGCAGACAAGGTCTGTATGTACTGTTGATTCCGTCGTTGCACGTCAACGAAACATCATCAGCACCGTCCAAGTACGATTTTAAAACATAGTTTAGAGAGTAAACTGAAAACCATAAAAGTCAGACTTGTGTACTCTATCGGCCACACAGTATCGGGTGAAGTTTCAACTTGAGACACTCGAGAGTCACCAAACTGAGCTTGAAGCTGCCCTAGTGAATCTCGAGGCCGCCACACGACAATTACTAGGGTAAGTAATACATCACGCGTTCTGTTTTCAACTAATGGATTGACAGTCACCCGGATGCTGATATAAAAATAGAACATAGCGACAGGCTATTCTGTTTCGCTGAGAGTACAAGCGCTCAAATCAAGGATGTATGTAGGAAAATCCAGGAAATAGACGGGTTATTAGATGGTACAAAGGTACAACCTGCGCATTGTTTAATTTCAGCCAAAACTGACAGCTCTATAACAAGAAAGCTCACGTTTCTAGCAGCACGTTGAGTGAATATGTCAGAGTTCTAAACAGACAGCTCTCTACTTTAAAAGTACTAGACAGTAAACTGACACAATTTCAATAGCGAATAATGACGAATATGTAATATTATAAAGAATCTGAGGTGCCATTTGCGCTCACAATGGGTTTTCCCTTTTCTTCTTGCGCAGTCTCTTGGCCTGTGATTTGGAAAGTCTTTGCTGGGACATGTTGCTCTGAGTTGGAATGTGCTGCGTTACGTGATCACGTCAGCAACCAAAAACCTCTTCTCTCAGTTTGAACAGAATATCTTACCTCCTGTACCGTGGCTCTTTGTGCGCTCGTAGGTTCGTGACCTTCGGCTACACTTGATACTGAGTGGACTGTTGGTGTTGGTGCACTTTGTGCAGTTGGCTGCTGCTGATTACTTCGTGTTCCTATAGATGGTGGGTATGGATCCTGCTACGTAGACGAAGCGTAAATACGTGTTTTGTAACGAGTGATTGTACGTACACAAACAGTTGGCGGTTGAAACACCAGTGGAGTTGTGAAAGGTTTCTGTGGTGGAAACTGTATGAAACCAGAACCTCGCACTCTACTTGAATCCTAAATAGAACGCAGTGAAAACATATCGCTCCATTCACACAAATCATGTACCGTGATGCGCATCGTCAGGTCATCCACATCTTTCTGCGTGGACATTTGCAACCTGCGGGAAGAACAACCGCCTGGCCCTTGGACCCACCTTCAGCGGAAGAATTTCGGTCCCCGGCGAAGGGATGGAGCAGCTCGCGACGTCGAAAGTGGAATACGAGGCTACTTGTCACGTATTACGCACGTACTATTCTTTTGTCCGAGGGGAGAGAAAGTAAGCTGAACTTTACGTTCGCCCAGCGTTATCGGACGGTCTGACGGTAGCGCCGTATAAGCGCCCCCGTAGAAAGCACCACAAAATACTATCATTATTGACCCCCCGATGTGACGTGATGCAGATTCCCTCTTCCCAGAAGCTTGAGTTTTTGTCTTTATGAGTCCCGAGTTGCGACTCAAGATCACAGGACTCGAAGTTCAAATTTTGTTGGGGGGACGCTAGAACGTGGTGAGCGTCCGGACCGGACCGCATGCCTGAAAACGTTGCAATAATCAGCAATGTTGAACCCGAAGGCGTAGATTGTTCTTCATACTATGTAAAAACGCGTGATCTGGTCCCTGATAGAGATGATCCGGTCACCACTTCGCTACTTTCTGAGGTGGGTTCCAACGAGTGGACTCGGTCGTGCAATGCCATGCTAGCTATCCGTCGAACGATTCGTTTTCAGCACCTCTCTTTTGAAGAATATGCGAAAGAAGCTCTCGAACTGTTACTTCAAGAAGCAAGCAGTTTACGTAGTGTTGTGAGCAAATCAGCTTTATTATGTGTTACAGACTTGCTTGACACATATGATACACATGTCCTCTTCACTGATGACACACTTGCAAGGAGCTGTTTCATTTGTCTCGTAGAAATGAATTTGACAGGAAAGCGCTTTGTGGCAGTAGAAGCGAAGAAAGCACTGGAAGCTTATTCTCGATGCTTACCAGTGCACCGCAGTGTTGGACTTTCGCTTGCGCTCAGTAGCCACCGAAATGCCAATTTCCGAAGAGTTTTACTGCAGAACATGTGTTACATTTGCACAATATACACTATATCACAAGAAGTAGAGGTAATATACCTTACTATGAATATTTTTGATACGTCTGACTTATTTTTCAAGTCAAGTACCATAGCTAAATGGATCCCTGTACTGCAGACAATGGTGAGTGTCTTCATTCACCCTATTCGCATCTCCATACTCACCAGAGTTTGCCCCATAGGTTCATGATAAATTACCGGCAACCAGAGAAAGCGCACGTGTTTTGCTCGAGTATCTTAAATGAATTAGTGAATGGAGAATCTACTATCGATAGTACTGTTTGCTTGAGCTACTATAGTAATGGGACAAAGGGACACGGTATCCACGAACGGATATTTGGCAAACATCTCTCAATACAATGCTGACAGTTGTGAAATGTGAAATCGTTGGAAGAATCATTTATCGCTTGAGAACTCCGCATCAATGACATCGTCTTGGGAGGGCTCTGGCGACGTGCCATCCGGCGTAGAACCAGAGCCTTGGTACATGGTCTGACCCATTGCCATGACCTGTTGCTGTAACTCTTCTTGAGCGCTTTTCATTTTCTCTAAGTCATCACTTGCTATGGCTTCCTTCAGTTGACTGACTTTTTCCGTCACCTTATCTTTGACATCCTGTGGCACCTTGTCATCGAGTTCTTGAAGTTGTTTTTCCGTCTGATACACCATAGAGTCGGCGCTATTTCGCACTTCAACTTGCTCACGCTTCAGTTTGTCTTCGCTTGCGAACTTTTCTGCGTCGGCTACCATGCGATCAACTTCGTCAGAAGAGAGCGTTGAAGCTCCAGTAATCTTGATATCCTGTTTCTTGCCTGTGCCCTTATCACAAGCTTCAACTGAAAGAATTCCATTCGCATCAATGTCGAACTTGACTTCAATTTGTGGTACGCCCCGGGGAGCAGATGGGATACCATCCAATCTAAAATTCCCAAGACTCTTGTTATCTTTCACAAACTCGCGTTCACCCTGTAAAACATTGATTTCTACGCTTGTTTGTCCATCAGCTGCGGTAGAGAACACCTCAGACTTCGAAGTGGGCAGCGTCGTATTGCGAGGAATGAGTTTCGTCATGACTCCTCCAAGAGTTTCAAGTCCAAGAGAAAGAGGGGTGACATCGAGTAAAACGATGTCAGAAACTTCACCAGCGAGTACACCAGCTTGCACAGCAGCGCCGAGTGCCACGACTTCGTCCGGATTGACACTCATATTCGGCTCCTTTGAGGTGAGACTCTCAACCAACTTGCGAATGGAAGGTATGCGCGTAGAACCTCCTACAAGAATCACTTCATCCACTTCTGACAGGTTAAGTTTGGCGTCTCGGAGAGCCTGTTCGACAGGTACCTTGCATCGATTGATAAGGTCATCACACAGTTGTTCGAATTTCGTACGCGTAAGTGAGGTATCGATGTGCTTTGGGCCATCAGCGGTTGCGGTGATGAAGGGAAGTGAAATAGATGTTGAAGTTGTGCTAGAAAGCTCCATTTTCGCCTTTTCGGCCGCTTCAGTAAGGCGTTGCAGTGCTTGTTTATCGCTCGTGAGATCGATGCTTTCCGCCTTCTTAAACTCATCAGCTAACCACTCAACAATGCGCTTATCAAAGTCATCCCCGCCTAAGTGAGTGTCGCCAGAAGTTGACAAAACCTCAAAAACCCCATCACCGACTTCGAGCACGGAAACATCGAAAGTACCTCCGCCGAGATCAAAAATCAATATAGTTTCGTTCGACTTGCGGTCGAAACCATAAGCGAGCGAGGCCGCGGTAGGTTCGTTTATGATCCTCAGGACCTCGATACCTGCGATCTGTCCCGCATCTTTTGTGGCTTGTCTCTGACTGTCGTTGAAGTAAGCCGGTACAGTTACAACAGCCTTTGTGACCGCATCACCAAGAAAGCTAGCGGCATCATCGCAAAGCTTTCTCAGAACTTGGGCCGAAATTTCTTCAGCAGCAAACTGCTTACCAAGTGCAGGGCAATCAATCTTGACCTTTCCGCCACTGTTCACCACTGAGTAAGGAATCTCCTTTGATTCACTACTAACCTCATCCATTTTCCTTCCGATAAATCGCTTGACCGAAAAAAACGTATTTTCTGGGTTGACGACGCCTTGCCTCTTGGCTATTTGACCAACTAGGCGATCGCCAGTCTTGGTGTAGGCAACTACAGAGGGTGTAGTTCGACCTCCTTCTGCGTTCGTCACGATGGTGGGAGATCCACCCTCCATCGCAGCCACCTGTGTTGACAATGAACGTCAGTTGCCAGTCTTTACAACGAGTTATCGTTTATGAACGCGTCCACATCGCAACAAGGTTCGAAGCAAAAC
>CEUM01134004.1_pt1 | contig 20704 bp, 19 predicted proteins | sample 356421 | NCBI WGS metagenome assembly CEUM01 (sample SAMEA2622716, study PRJEB7988) | marine metagenome | biome: marine biome (ENVO:00000447); feature: surface water layer (ENVO:00002042); material: "saline water (ENVO:00002010), including plankton (ENVO:xxxxxxxx)" | depth 5 m | reverse complement strand
CGAACGAACGTCGCATTGTAGTAACAGACCGAACCAACCAACTCGACGTAACCGACTACCTAGCTACCTACAGTACCATTACACGCGAGATTCTCGTAATATCATCAAGCCTGCCTCCGTGAAGAGACCTAACGCCGCTCCCAGAGCCGCACACAACCCCCTGGCCCACGCCGCACCGTTCGCCGCACGTTCCACCGCGCCGCCGCCGACGTATCCCGCCGCCGCGAAGGCGAACATCACCGTCGCGACGTGCGCGGCGAACGCATACGCCCGCGTCTCCTCCTTGACGCCCATCGCGAACGACGACATCGAGTTCGCGTTCGCTCTCCTCGACCGCGCGACGTCTCGTGTCATCATCTCGTACCTCTGCTCCTCGACGGCGTCTCGCAACGCGCGCATGCGTTTGCGATGTTCCCGCCGCGCCGTCTGTTCCTCCTCGGTGAGTTCCCGCGTCTCCGCGTCGCGATCGACGTCGAATCGAAGGCTCTTCGCCCGCGCGTTCACGCGCACGATCGTCTTCCCCCACTCGCTCTTTCGCATCGTCCTTCTCGCGTGCGCGCACGCGTCAAAGACGACGCGATAGTCGACCGTCGTCTCGCGCGCGGCGACGCTCGCGCGACGTCGCAGGCTCTCGTCCGCGTCGCTCGATTCGCTCGTCGCGCGCAGAACGTCGCGGAGCGCATCGTTAATCTCGATCGTCACGCGCGGCGAACACGAGGCGAGGGTCGACGACGACGACATCTGACGCGCACGCGCGGGGACGGGGGAGTGATGTGAGGTGGATGTCGCGAGTGACGTCGACGTCGTTTCGACGCCGATTTCGATTCTGATTCGACTATAAAACTGACGCGCTCACGAGCCCACCTTGAAGGCGTCGCAAAATAAACCGTATAGCACCCCAATTTTGAAACAGTTCAACACCGTCGGTAACCAATCGCCGTCGCGAACCCATCGTAAGATGCCGCCCTGGTTATCGCCGCCGTACAAGACGCTGGATACAAACTCGGAGAGGAGTATGATGGTGAACGATATGAAGGCATCCTGCGGACTCTCCGGGTGCGGGAGGAGGGCGCAGACGGAGAATCCCACCAAGAGGGAGATGAGGGCGAGCGGGAGTTTGGTGAGATTTCTCTTGGCGCGCTTGAGACTTTGTTTTCTGAAAGAGTCCACCACGCGCTGGAGACGCGTGCGGCCGAGCGCCGCGCGACTCGGTCCGGCGTCGCCGTCGTCGTCGCCGTCACCGCGCGCGACGGCGTCGCTCATCGCGGTGACGATCGCGAGACGCGCCCGACGGTGCGCGGGGACGCCCGGCGAGCTCGCGTGGGCGCGCACAGAGTCCAACTTGAACGCGCGCGCGCTCGGTCGTCCCGCGCGCGCCGACGAAACGATTCGACGGACGTGCGCGCGCGAGGACGGGGACGCGGACGAGGAGGACGCGCGGTGTGAACACGACGCCACCGAGGACGCGTTCGTCGAGCTCATCGCGCGCATCGTCGAGACGAGCGCGAGGCTTTGTCTGAGGGAGGGTTGCGTCTTTTCGGGCTCGGCGCGTTTGACGCGCGTCGTATCGCGACAAAAAAACGACTACTCGAATCACTCGGCGGTTATCTCCGAGAGCGAAATGAAACCAGACGCCGCGTCGTCGGCGTCTTGCACGACCTCGTCGATTCCGTATCCTCCCCACGGTTCGATTGGCGTCTTCGTCGCGGCATCCACGCCGCGACGAGGAGTGGCGTTTTCAACGTACTTCGTCACCCTGGATTTCGCCGCGCTGTACAGACGTTCGTGCACCGACGCGCCGCCCTGACCGTCGCGAAGAGTGGACGCTAAATCAGACGACCGTTTGTTGATTTCGGGCGTGAACGCCGGGTGCGACGTCTCATGAGCGCCGGCGCGGGGACTACCGCTTTCACTCGCGGCGACCCCGTTCGAGACGCCGCGCGCCTTCTTTTCAGCCATTCGCTTCTTCAGCGCCAGACGCAGCGACTTTTGATCCAAGTTTGGCTTGAACGTGGCGGTGGCGATTTCCGCGTCCGCGGCCTTCGCTTTGGCTATTCGAAGCTTTTCCACGCGTCGCTCGTTCCACGCGTTGAGGTCCTCGAGCGTGCGGTGCGTCTCCGCGGCGCGTCTGGTGATGGGCACGCGTTCATCGGCGGCGCTATTCGCCGTCTCTTTGGCCAACCGTTCCTTTTCTAATTTTTGACGCAAACGCTCGGCGTTCTGCGCCGCCGAGTGGGCGTATGATTTCTGTCTCGCCGCAAAGTCTGGTAAATTCGACGTGAGCTTGCGCGTGCGAGTACATATTTGTTCAGACACGCTCTTCGTCGCGATTTTGCGTTCCTCGGCGATAGTAGCTTTGCGTCGGTGTTCTTGACGCGCGGCCACCTGCGCATCGCGCGCGCGCATCGACTCCATGTTTTTCTTAATCTCGTTCGGCGTCAACAACACGCGCTTTGACGTCTCCATCTCCGCGCGTCGAATCTCTTCCAGTCGCGCCGTCTCTCTTGCTTGTTTTAAAATCCACTCTCTCAGTAACCGATCTTCGACGGGTTCGCCGTCCGTCCGTCGACGTCCCTTGGCTTTGGGCTTCTTTTTCGTCTGCGACGCGTTCGACGCTGACGATCGCGGATGATGCAAGATGGGCGTCGTCAACCTCGCGATGTCGATCGTTTTCGTTTTGAGTTTACCATCCCCCGTTTCCTTCGGTGTTGCGCCCTCCTCGCCGTCGACGCTCAACCTCGCGACGTGCGGCTTGGTCGGCGTGCCGAAGACCTTGGGTGGCGTCGACGGCGTCGTCGTGTGTGTCGGCGCCGCGCTCGCCGACGCCTCACCGCCATCGAGCACGGACGCGTGTAACTCTCTCTCGCGCGTCGTCGAGCCTTGTGCCGAACTTCGATCGCCGGTCAACACGTACCGCGCCGCGTCCGTCGCGCTTCGAGGCGTCGCCGTCATCGTCTTATCGACGTGCGCTCGAATCGCCGAAACGCCGCGTCCGTTCGGGACGTTTTCCACCTCATCGAACCCGAACGCGGCGGCTAATTGTATGAGATCAAGAAGTTCGCCGTTACTCAGCGTTCCCTGCGTTCGCGGTCGAGCGTCGCGGTCAGTCGATCGAGTCGAGTCGAACGCGTCGTCGGTCGATGGTCTCGACGACGCGTCAATCAACCGCCGAGCGAATCGAACGAATCAGTGTTCGTTTCCCGCGAGAGAATCCCTCGTCTCTCGCGTCGCGACGCCGCCGTCGTCGCGCGCGATGACGCCTCCATCACGCGACTTTCGCGCGCGTCCGCGTCCTCGTCGTCGCACCTTTTTCAACGCTCGGTCGACGTGGTCGTCTAACCGCTTGAAGACATCCGCGCGCTTCTGTTCCGTCTCCGCGCGTCGACGTTGCGCGTCCAGGGTGTCGTCCGAGGCGGCGAACGAGGCGACGGGCGCGCTTTCCATCGACCGGCGCGGTTTGGACGCGGACGGGCGACGCATCGCGCGCGAGTCGCGCTATGGAGGAGGGGGAGTGGTGTGGGACCGTCACAATCACCTCTTTGAAGAAGCGCGCGCATCTTCGTACCGTATACGTACCATTTTCATAACAATAACGATAACAGCGAGAGAGCGTGCGTACGATTGAGGTAGTAAAAACATAAAAACAGTGCGTTCGATGATCCGATCCGATTCGATTCGAGATTTACGCGCGCGGAGGCGTGGTCCATCCCGCCTCGACGGGACCGCGATCGTAGATGACTTCGCGGTGACACGACCACACGAGACGTATGGCTTCGATCGTTCCGATGCCACCGGCGAGAGGAGTGCCGGCGGGACCAAACCAGTGGTTTTGAGGCGCGCCCGTCGTGCGCGCCCGGCGGCCGGCGTACGTCGTGCCGTTCACCGTCGATCCGAGGACTCGTTGCGTAAACATTTCGTCGCTCGACACGACGGCGGCGGTGAGATGGGCATTCATCTTTTCGCACGCTTCGAGAACGAGCGGTAAATCGTCGTCGCCGTACGATGTGAGCACTTGGAAAGGACCGAAAATTTCAGTAGTGACGAGCTTGAAGTTTTCTTCGCTCGCCATGATGGTTTTGAGAGGAACGAACACCGCCGTGGGTTCGACGGCGCCGTACTCGGCCGGAACGTCGTGCGCGCCTCCGTTGAGTTCTTTACCACCGAACGCGATTCTGGCGCCGGGTAACGCGGCGAGTTTCGCGGTGTGGTCGAGCATGGTCTTCGTCGTCACGGTGAGCGTTGGACCGACCGTCAAGTCTTCCAAATTTCGCCTCGACGCGAGGGCGGCAATCTTCTCCTCGATGCCCGCGGCGACCCAGTTGTCGTGCATGAAGAGGATCGATTGCGCCGAACACTTTTGTCCACTGCACGCGTACGCGTCTTGATCGCACACGTGCGCGACGTAGTCTTCGTCGCCGACATCTGGGCCCAATATTTTCCAATCGAACCCCGCGTCTTCGAGTTTAATTTTCCCATCGAGTTCCTTGACCAAATGGTGACCAACCTTTGCCGATCCGGTGAACAGCGTCATGTTGGGCTTTGTTCGGCGTAAGATTTCATTCATCGTCCGCCCGTCGCAGTGAATGAAATCGAAATCCGTCGGTGGCGCCCCGCACTCGATCATCAGACGAATAAACTGTTCCATGACGATGGACACCTTGGTATCGCTCTTGATGAGCGCCTTGTTCCCCATGTACAGCGCGCCCATGGCTTGCAACACGGGAATCTCAAGAGGAAAATTAAAGGGTAAGATTGCGCTCACGAACCCGTACGGAAACCGCACGCCGTGAGACGTTTGTCCGGTGTGATCTCCCGACACTGAAAACCCTCTCGCCAAGAAGCGCACGTTGTCGCCCGCGAAGTTTTCTAAAAATTTCCTCGTCACCACCACCTCCGCCTTGGCTTGCGCGTGCGATTTCGGCGCCACGCGCATGATGAGTCTGGTAAAGTATTCCACAACCTCCGGTTTACGCATCTCTTCCGCTAAACGCATCGTCACGTCTCCGTACACGACGTATCTCTCCGGCGCCTTGAATGGATTGTGTAACCCAGATTTCGGACACGCCGCGGCGGAGCGCGCGATCGCGTCCAACTCGTCCTCGGACGTCGTCTTCGGCGCGACGACGAATGTTTTCCGTTCATTCGCCTTCATCGGATCGACGACGTACTCGACGTCGTCGTCTGTATCGATCGGTCGCCACGTTCCGCCCACGAGATTGGCGCATCTCGCCGCCCCGCCGGTCGCCGCGCTCATCTTCCACGGATTCGCCGTCGGATTTGCCCACGCCGGGACGAACGCCGCCGCCGAGGACGCCGCCGCCGAGGACGACGGCGTCGAGGATGAGGATGACGTCGAGGTCGAGCTCGAGGTCGCGACGGCGCGCGCGCTCGTCGTCGCCCGCATCATCGTCCTCGTCGTCATCCCCCATCGCCTCGACGCGCCTCGACGAAGCGCGGTCGTCATCGCGCTCGGCTCGTCTCTCGATCGATCGATCGATCGATCTCTCGTCTCTCGATCTCTCGATCTCTCGTCTCACGCGTTCCGTCGTCTCACACTCACGTCGCGTCATCAATCGCATCCCATCCATCGTCCCAACCGTCACCACTCGTCCGAGTCATCAATCACATCACATCACCATCCCATCGACGTGGGAATTCGATCGAATTCGATGACGGACGAAATGCATCGAGGGACGATGGATGATGGGACAGAGGGCGACGGATCGAGAGACGAGAGGAAGAGAGAGACGATGAGTGGAGGCGCGGTCGCGATGCGTCGTCTTCTCGAACGCGCGCGACGACGATCCACGATGTGTTCGATGACGACGACGACGAGGCACGCGAATGCGAGGTTCGCCTCCACCGCGTCCTCGTCGACGCCGGCCGTGTTCGTGGACGAGAACACCAAGGTGATCTGTCAAGGGTTGACGGGGAAGAACGGAACGTTTCACACCGAACAGGCCATCGCGTACGGGACGAACATGGTGGGAGGGGTGACGCCGAACAAGGGCGGCGCCGAACACCTCGGGTTGCCCGTGTTCGACGGCGTCGCCGAGGCCAAGGCGAAGACGGGAGCGACGGCGAGCGCGATTTACGTGCCACCGCCGTTCGCGGCGAAAGCCATCATGGAAGCGATCGAGGCGGAGATGGAGCTCGTCGTGTGCATCACGGAGGGAATTCCGCAACACGACATGGTGCGCGTGAAGCGCGCGCTCATGACGCAGAGCGCCACCCGTCTGCTCGGACCGAATTGTCCGGGAATCATCAAACCGGGAGCGTGTAAGATTGGCATCATGCCGGGATACATTCACAAAAAGGGGCGCGTCGGCGTCGTCAGTCGCTCGGGAACGCTCACGTACGAGGCTGTGTATCAGACGACGGTGAGCGGTTTGGGACAGAGCACGTGCGTGGGCATCGGCGGCGATCCCTTCAACGGGACGAATTTCATCGATTGTCTCGATCGATTCGTGAAAGATCCGCAGACGGAGGGTATCATCATGATCGGTGAGATCGGTGGGACCGCGGAGGAGGAGGCGGCCGAGTTTATTCGCCAATCGGGAACGGACAAACCCATCGTCTCCTTCATCGCCGGCACGACGGCGCCGCCCGGTCGACGCATGGGACACGCCGGCGCCATCGTCTCGGGCGGGAAAGGCACCGCGAAAGATAAAATCGCCGCGCTCGAACGCGCCGGCGCGCGCGTCGTCAAGTCACCGGCGCAGATGGGGTCGGCGATGTACGACTTGTTCCGCGAGCGCAACATGCTGTAACGCGTACTCTACATTTTCATTTCGTGTACTCTACATTTTACTCGCGCTACGCCGCTACTGAACTACTCTCTACACTACGTTCTATTTCTTCACACGACGTCCGCGCGCGCGCGTCGACGCTCATGAAACACGCGCATCGTCGTCGATTTCAACGCGAACGGGACGTCGCAACACCGCGCGCGAATGGACGACGGCCTCGACGACGACGCGCGAAGGTCCGTCAGGGTGGTGCCCCTCTCGCGCGTTACATATTGTTTCGTCGTGAAATCGAACGCGAACATCAGGACGTGCGCGACCGCGAACCACACGAGTCCGATGACGTGCCCGATGGTGAGCGCGCACGCGAGCAAGACGTACGGCCACGCCGACGATCGCCACTCGTTCCGAGCCATTCGCGCCAACGTGTACGCCGACACGACGAAGACGGCGCACCCCATGACGGACGACGCCGTCAACAAACCCAAAAACCATCGGTGATTGTATTCGCCCACGCAATTCCCGAGCACGCCGCAGTGATGATCGAATCGTCGCACGCACACGTTGCACGTCGAGCAGTGCGTCGCCGCGGGCGGTCGCCACAACCGACATGTGACGCAAAATTTCACGCGAGGCGCGTTCGCGTCGTCCGCGTTCTCGGTGTCTTTTTCCGCCCGACGCATCGGTTTCGTCCACGTTCCCGCGTAATCGCGACGCATGCCCATCGATCGCGCCTCCTCGTCCTCTCGCACCGCCTCTTCGACGCACGCTCGAAGCCTCTCCTCGTACGTCGTCTTCGCGGCTTTGTCTTCGTCGTCGCCCGGGCATCGTCCCGCCATCTTTTCTCGGATCGCCTCGTCCAATCGATCGACCCGCGCCGAGGCCTCGTCGTCCGCATCGCTCGGCACGACGATTCCCGGATCACAAAACCTCGTCATCCACGCGCACGCCAGACTCACCACCGCGAGGGCGACGATGATGCCTTGCCAAATCCACAGACGCGCGCCCAGTGGGTCATCCTCGGATGACTCGTCGCGCGCGTTGAAGAGGGCGATCGATCCCGACACGGCGAGCGTTGGAAAGACGACGACGCACCACGCCACGGCTCGACACCCCGCGCGCTCGTTCACCCGTCTCGCATCGACGGAGAGCTCTCCGCGCATCGCTCGTTCGCTCGCTCGTTCGCTCGTTCGTTCGTTCGTTCGTCAGAGAGTGACGACGACGCGGGAGTCGGTCGGTCCGTCCGTCCGTTTGTTCGTCGTCGGCGCTTGAGACGAGCGCGCGGACGGGACGACGATGACGTCGGTCGCGTTCGCGTCCGTCTCGACGACGTCGACGCGTCGCGAACTCGACGATGACGATGGGTCTCAGAGACGGCGGCGGTTCGGTCGGCGAACGGGACGGCGAGCGACGCGCGTCGCGTCGGCGAGCGACGCGTCGTCGTCGGCGGCGGCGGGACCGGACGTCATTCGCGCGTTGCTCGATCGCGCGCTCGAGGACGGGACGCGCGCGCGAGAGGACGTCATCGACGTCGGGGCGAGAGAGCGAGACGGCGCGCGCGTCCCGGGGGTCGTGGCGAGACGAGACGTCGAGGCGGGGACGACGTTGGTGACGCGGTCGGTGGCGTCGACGGCGTTCGATGCGACGTACGCGAGAGAGTGCGCGTCAAACGCGTTGACTCGAGCGATCGAAGAGTACGAAGGAACGGTGGAACGTGAGATGAGCGACGACGTCGTCGTGGCGTTGGCGTTGGCGGCGGCGAGACGCGAACCAGAGAGCGCGTCGCCGTTGTTGGGAGCGTACGCGGCGTCTCTTCCCACGGACGCGGTGTCCACGCCGGCGCTGTATGAAGATGAGGCGTTTGAGGCGTTGGTGCCGCTCCTGTCGTTACACTTTATCGATCGGGTGGACGCGGCGAGACGCGAGTTCGCGCTCGCGTACGACGACGCGCGTCAGACGTACGCGCTCGCGCGCGGCGGAGACGTTTTAGAGGAGCACGAATTCGCGTGGGCGTGGAGCATGGTGCGCAGTAGAGCCATCACGTTTGAGGTGAAAAAGGCGTCGACCGGGCGCATCGAACGCAAGCGGTGTCTCGTGCCGGTGTGCGACGTCTTCAATCACTCGCCGACGAGTCTCTCGGGCGACGGCGACGCCGAGGACGGACCCAACGTGCGCATCGAGACGAATGACGCGGGCGAATCGATGTGGACGGCGACGCGCGACGTGAAACAGGGCGACGCGCTTCGATGGACGTACGGTGAATTATCCAACGAAGAGATGTGGCTCTGGTACGGGTTTGTTCCCGAGAACCCGCTTCACGGCGACTCCTCGGTGGCGTTCAATTTACCGGACGCCGTCTTCGCCAACGGTTTGAACGCCGTCGCCAAGGAGGATTCGGAAGAGACGGGGGCGTTGCGACGAAGACTTCTCGAGCGCGCCGGCGCGTTGGGATTGAACGAGGGCGAAGAGCTCTCGTTCGTCGTCTCGGCGCGCGCGAAACCCGCCGTTCTCGGCGGCATCGCGGGGGTGATGTGTTGCGACGCCGAGGAAGTCGTCAGCATCGCCGCCGCCGCCACCGTCGCGTCTAAGGGTGTGGACGAACGTGCGCTCTTATTCGAACTCAAGCCGGAATCCCGACGACGCGCCGGTCGATACGTCGCGTGGTTGCTCACGCAGGTCGAGGCGTTTGTGTGCGGCGCGACGGATGAAGAAGTCGCGGAGAGCGAACGCGTCGCCGAATCCGTCGGCGGCGTCTTCGCCGAGCGATTCGCCACCGCCAAGCGTATTCGCCTGGGCGCGCAGGGCACGTTCGCGACGGCGCAAAAGTCTCTCACGGATGAGGAACTGTTGCGAGACGGCGCGTGGATCGACGGCGCGGTGGACATGCTCGTCGTGCGGTAGTGCGGTACATTTCTCTTAAAGACTTACTAGCCTTACAGGCTTTACTATTGATGCTATGATACTATTGCTGTATTCATTTATTTGCGTTCACGTCGCGCGCGCACACCAACGTGTCCCCGCGACTGTCTCGACTCACGCGCATGTCTTCGTCCACGTACACGTTTTCAAACCATCCCTCGCCGAAGGGTGGAATCGGCACCCGAAGCGCGTCGCCGAATCGAATCGACGCCGACGTAAATTTAAAACGCACCCTCTTCTCCGACGCCCCCGTCTCAATCGACGCGTCGACGGTGAACACGATCTCGGTGTCCCCGCTCTGAAATATCACCTCGTTCCTCAACCGTCGCGCGTCTCCGTCGATGGTTTGATACGCCCGCGTCGACGCCGGTCGCGCGCCCAAGAGAAAGAGCGTCTCTTTTTCCGTCGTATATTCGAGTCGCCACCGTCCGTTCGACCGTTCGTTCGCGCCCGCGTCCTTCGTCTCCTCGGCGAGCGCGTCCACCGCGCGCTCGAGCTCTCGTCGCAGCTCCTCGTCCGCGTCCACGCCTCGATTCGCCCGCGCGAGCAGCCCCCGCAATCGCAATCGCGTCCTCGTCGTCGCGTCGTTCGCGTCGTCCGAATCGCTCTCGTCCTCGTTCTCGTCGCGACCGCGCGTCGCGCGCGTCCTCGATCGCGGTCGCGCTCTCACGCGGCTCACGACGCGCGTCGTCGTCGTCGTCGTCGTCGTCGTCGTCGCGCGCGTCATCGTCATCCTCGCGCGCATCGTCGTCGACGACTGCGGACCGACAGCTGAGTGTGACCATTTGGAAAAAATGGGTATGGGATGGTCCTTCGGGTATAGGGTTTAGGTGCACATCGCGATTCTTCCGGACGCGCGGTCCCGCCTTCCGATGTCGACGACGCGCTGAGAAGTCTTTTGATTCTTACATTTTTAGCTTCGAGCTCGTTCATCCCTGCGGACGATGAGAGCACGATCGTTCAACATTGTACCGTTCAACCTTTCGATGGCGACTTGGGCGCACTGGGGGTCCATAAACGTCACCACGCCCCAACCTCTGGATCGTCCGTCAAAGCCCATCGTCACGTCAGCGTGCGCGACATCGCCGACTTTGCGGAAAATATCTTTCAACTCCTGCCATCGAGTGCTCCAAGGAAGGTTCCCGACGTAGACTGACGCGTCCGGGGACGTCGCCGAGGGGCCGATCCGATTTCGAAGGTCGTTTCCTCTTTCTCCTTCACGATCCTCCCGAACGAAGATTTTTCGTTCACCAATCTCCGTGTCATGCATCGTTTCTATAGCTTTCTTCGCGTCTTCGCTCGAATTGAACGTCACGATGCCGCATCCTTTCGATCGTCCATCGCGCGAAGTCAGAATATCGGCGAAACGCACGCACTCGCCGCCCATGGCGTTCGAGAAGTGATCCTTCAAGTCCTGCCACGAGCACCCGTACGGAAGATTGCCGACGTACACTTTTGTGTCCGCGTTTACCGCGGGATTTCCCACCCGAGACGTCATCACCGGCCGCTGTCGCGCGTACGGCGTCATCCGAGCGCCCGTTCGGGCGCGCGCGGCACCGTCCTTTCTCATCTTCCCACCCGCACCGCGCGCATCGTCGTCGTACGCGTTCGCCTCGGCGTCCATTTTCGTATCCACCTCCGCAGCATCCGCGACGACTTTCTTCGCCTCGCAGTCGTCCGGCGTCGTCGTCGCTTCCGTCGTCGCTTCCGTCGCCGCTCGCGTCATCGTCATCGTCGTCGTGCCGTCGTCCAGATGTGTCGACATAGTCTCCTTTTTTTCCCGCCATTTTTCCATACAAGACGCGACCGGTCGACGCGACGGGACCCACGCGGTCACCGTGCGCGACGCGCGCGCCATTGCGTGCCGCCGCGAAGCCGCGGACATGGTGTGCCCGAACGTTGATCGGCACCGCGTGCTCGCCCTCGTCGATGATCTGCACGAGAAGCATCGCTTCACGGACAAGGATTACAAGGATGTCGTCGAAGCGTTGAGTGGGAAATCGGATCCGCTCGACGTGTCCGACGCGAAAGTCGTTAAAATTCACTTTGACGAACACCGAGTGACGTGGAATAGAACCGATTACGCCGTGCGACAATTCCAAAATAAGATTCTCCAAGTCGTCGACACGTTGGACGACCCAGAGTCCACGTGTCCCGCGCGTGTGAACTGGGCGTGCAGTAGCATCGAGCGCTCCGCGCTCGCGGACATCGCGGATCTCGTCTCGAGACACGGATGCACGCACTTGCTCACGCACTCGTGCTCGTGCTGTTACACAGAGCAAGTCTTCATTCGGAAGATTGAACTGATTCAGGATGGCTCGAGACCACACCGTCAACACGTCCGCTGGACGGAATAGACGCCGCCGCGGCAGTTAGCAGTTACGCATTGATTTGATTGTATTACTTATCGCCATAGAAGAATACCAAAACCTCGAATGAATTACAACGTGTTGAAACGTTTAGGGGACTAAGTCGACGTGAGAGTCGTCTTCTAGCTAGTTTCCAAAGTAGGCGTGGGACACAGATGCCGGACTCTGTGGGAAAAATCAGACGCAACAGCCTGGATGTGCGACATCCATTTCTTTTACCGAGGCGTCGTCATGTAGCGAATCGGCTCCTTGTTCGAAATTTCGAAATTTCACTCTCGATCTTCCTTCCCCAACCTACCTGCATATTGCGCGTCAAATCGAACCGCGTGTTCAATGATTCTGCTGCAGATTCCTCGTATTCGGGACTGCGGTATGACGCCGTCGGCATTCGTAGCCTCGCATGTTGATGTCAACATTCGCCCGATAGCGGCGTGGTCTTCCGCGTGAGACGCACGCGCTGAGAATGTTCCTTCTCCACCGAACCCACAGCTTTGCATGAGATTTTCCTCGTTCGTGCAATGTTCAAGGAACAGCTTTCGCAGAGTGTGCAGATCTACAACTTTACAACTCTGCATCACCGCACGCATTGCCTCTTCTAATTCGACGTGTTCCGCGTCCATCTTTTTGTGCTTTACGGATGGCAAGCGAAATTGTAACTCCTCATCGTCTTCGTCATACAGTGTTTGTGCTGATTCCGAGCACGAATTGGTGACAAAAACGGCATTGGATCGTGCCTTGACTCTAGAGTTTGACGTCTCAGCGCTGTGTTCGGACGGCGCATTTCGCGCTACACTCAGAACTTGCTCGACATATTCGAACGCTGACGCACCATACTCATTGTAGGCTGGTGATCGAGGCGTCAAAAACCTGTTACTTGCGTCTAGTACGACAAAGCCTTGACAGCCGAGCTGAGAGGGGAATTTTGGAAAATCGTTCCGGTCTTCGATGAGCGCGTTGAACATGTTGGCGCCAAAGTACAGATGCTGGAACTCTCGAGCCGTTGCCTCCGCCCGGTCATCAACGCAGACGCACACGAAATGTACGTCCTCCACGCGGAAAGCATCGCGCCATTTTTGCATCTGCTGCGCGACCGGGCGGCATCCTCCTCACCCAGAGTTGTAAAAGTGAATCACAGCGGGCGCCCCTCGGACGGCTTCGGTGAGACTGACCCGTTCCATCCGCGTGCCGTCCGCCGCGAGCTGGATCACGTGGAATTCGGGGCATCGCGTCCCGACGAGAGCCATCGTCGTCCGTCGACCCTAAACGTCCGCAATCCCCGTCGCCCGCCGCGTCGCGTTCTGGACGGTACAACCAAACGACGACATGAACCGGCACAATGTCGTCATCATGTCGTCACGATTCTCAACCTGCGCGCACCCCCACGGGTGCCCCCCCCGTGTTGTCGGGTCACACCGCGTCGCGTCGTGAGCCCCCCGCCGACGTCATGTGTGCCGTGTGCGTCGCCCTGGGACGATGTGCGCGCTTCGCGTGCGCCCCGCGCGCGCCCGCGCGCTTCGCGCACCACCGACCGCTGCGCGCCGTGCCCGCGCGTCCATTCGGGTCGCTTCCCCCGCGCGCGCCGTGAGGCGGCGCTTTATTTTTTTGTTACGATTTGTTTGACATTTAATCACCTCACTCGACGCCTGCCCCGCGCGCCGCTGGCATGTCCGACCGCGCCGCGCTCGATCGTGAGTTTCAACGTCTCGGCGACGCGTTCGCGGACCGCGCGCGAGGGTGGGAGACTCGTTTCTTGACCCCACCGGGGGCGTATATCCACGTGAGCAAACCCGCGTGGGGAGACGAATCGATGGATGGCGTACACCTCGAGGCGTACGTTGACGACAGAGGATGCGCGTGCGTGGCGCTGCACTGCGAAAAGGGCAGTCCAGTGCGCGATCGGAGGGCGTGCGTTCGAGCGCTCGCGGAGCGAGTGGGACCCGACGTCGAGGCGTGGGACTCGACGTCGACGCCGTGGACCATCCTCCCGCGAGGCGACGAGGATTGCAGCGCGTGCGAGACTCGATTTACCACGTCCGGATACTCCGCGAGGGAGACGGTCGACGTCATCGCGCGTGAGCTTCGTAAGCTACAAACGCTCGCACCGAGCATCGATGCGGTGATCGCATCGATGCGATGATCGCGACGTCGAGCGCGGGCGTGACGGGGGTAGCCCTCGTGCTTTCGAATTAAAAAGAATTGGTTTGATGTACTTGTGTACAACGAGCGCATGCGGCGAACGTGCTGGAGACATCCAAGCCAACTCTGCGCATCTGGGCCAATTAGGCGGATGGTTGTTGGTATACAATGTACGGCGGACGAGACGCGGCCGTAGAGCGACACGCGTCGCGCGTCGCGTTGAGCTGGACAACCGGACTGCTCGTTAGTAGAAGAGCGAGTTCCCTCGGTGTTACGCCCAAACGAACGAGACTTGGGAACGTGCTCAGAACGTGCAACGACACAAAGCCGTCTACGTCCATCTGCGAGCGCAAGAACTCATCCCGGTATAAATTGCCGACTGAAAACCAATGATGGACGAGTGACAAGATTGAGGCACCGCGTGCGATTTTCTCGGTTGAAGTGGACCCCACGTCCGCGTTTGGTTTCCGAGTGTATAACTCTGCTTTCAATCGCTGGTTCTCGTCTTTCAAGATTCGCAGTTGTCGTTCGACTTCATTGAAATCTTTTCTCGAATCAGCGCTCGCTCCGATTTCAACTGTGTGGTGTACCTTTGGGACGCATGATTCACCGATACCACTGTGCGAACACATTGCTTCATCTTCGCCAGACGTCTCTCGAACCGCACGCCCTTTCTTACCTATAACGACCCAATCCTGATGATCCTGACGAGACGCTTCCTGACGAGGCGCCTCGACGCGAAGTCGTTTCGGCATGTTGGACACGTATTGACTCAGTTCGACCTCCTTTCCCTCCGCAATATTCGAGCAGTACGCAAAGGCGCAACCTATTCCTTGATACGACGTATTTTTGATCACGTCGTCCAACTTTCTCTTCCTATCGCACGTGCTCGCGTAGGCGCACGCGCCGCAACTCAGGGTGCACGCTGATTCTTTTGAATCCGAAGTCGTCGCGACTGGTTTCACGTCGATATCCTCGATGTCGGCCACGCAGTGCGCCGGAGAGTCCGTTGAATGCGAGTCTGGCAAGTCCTCCTCGTCGGTGCCGACAGAACCATTATCCTCAGCCGCGGCGGCGAGCACCGGAATCATCGGCGTGGATGCGTCGTCGTCGCGTTTCGCCTCTTGCGCCGCGCGTTCGCGTCTCATGGCCTTCTTGCGCTGCTTTCGCGCCTTCCGCCTCGCTCGTGCCTTCAGTAAACGCGCGCTCGGTTCTTCAGTCGCATTCTCTGTAAGACCGACGAGCTCCATGACTTCATCGACATCCAGCGGCGTCGTGCCAACCGTCTGCGACGTTTCTGAATCTCTCTTTGCGGAAACATCCCCTATTTTCAACGCCCGCGATCGTCGCATCGCTCCTCGCAGCTCGTCCACGCGTCTCTTCTCCGTAAAGTTGAACAATGGCGCCGTATCGCGCAGAGAAAAGCAAGGATTTCCTCCTTCATCGATCACGTTCCGCCCCGCCTCGTTGATGTCGCGTGCGCGCATCGTGTATGCACCAAACTGCCATGGCTCGACGCCGAGCAGAATGATCCAAGTCTCTGGATCCACCACCATGATGCCTCGGTCGGACATGCTTCGAACGTCATCCAACACAAAGTCGGGGAACAAACCGCTCACCAGGCGTATCGAATGCTCTTCGAGACTGCGCTCTGAGGATGCGCCTTTGTGCGTCGGCGAAACAGTCACGCTCGCCGGCGTGAGCACGAGCGCGCGCGTCGATTCCTTCCGCAGGTGCAGAAGAAGCGCCCCGCGGGCGCGATTTTCGTCATCCCCGGGCGCGTTTCCGAGATACACGAGCGCGTAAAACGTCGAAGTCGACGCGTCGCGTCGCGCGTCGGCGTCCCGCGTCGAAGAAGCGCCCCCCAACCCGCGAGGGGCGACGGCGTAGAGCTCGAAATCGCCGAACGCGCCGTCGTCACCTCTCGCGCGCGTCGAGCGCGCCGAAGACATCCTCGCTCGGGCGCGCGCGCGCGAGGTTCCCGCGCGACGACGACGACGACCGCGCGCGCGCGCAAAGTGCCGACGGCGCGACCATTTCGAGGGTTTCCGGGTGTTTCAGAGTCCCACATCTTCGAGTCATGACCCACTCATGGGCCTAAACCCGGGTCTGTCCTCGTCGAGTCCAACCAACCGTCCGACTGGCAGGTGATGACGATGCTGATGATGACGACGACGACGGGTGGACGACAAAGCGGCGACGCCCGATTCGGCGTCGACGCCGAGGGGTGGAACGCGGCGTCTCGTCGTCGTCGTCGGGGACGTCGTTCAGTTTTCTCGTCGCGGGGCGACGCGCCGAGCGACGACGCATCCTTCGCTCGGCTGTTCGTTTGACTTGGATTGATTTCGTGACTTGCGCGCGACGGACGACGCACCGAGGATGGACGCATCGAGAATGAAAAAGGAAAGGGTTGATCACGTGCGAGCGAACGTGCGTGCGGTGCGAGAGATGTCCAGAGCGAACGCGCGCGCGAGGGAGGAAGAAAAGATGCGCGGCGGGAAGGAGGCGAGACGACGCGGTGAGACGACGACGACGACGACGAGCGAGAAAGCCTCGTCACACGACGCGGAGACGCGACGACGATTTTTGGAGAGAGACATGAACGAAGCGAGAGACGCGGGCGCGCGACGACGACGCGCGAGCGATTCGAGGGTGGACGCGCGATTCGCGTGGACGAAACCCGACTCATACGGCGAGACGCCGGCATACCTGTTGCGAAGGAAATCGACCCTTTTACGCGAGATGAACGAGGACATGGAGCGCGCGCTTCGAGAGATTGAGCACAGACGACTTGAACGCGAACTCGAACGCGAGAACGCGCGCGCCGCGTCGGCTTTGGAGAGAGAGGAAAGACGACGCAGAGAGGCGGCGCTTCGCGCGCGCGCGAAAATAGACGCCGAAAAGCCCAGCGCGCTCGAACGTTCGAGACGTCGAGACGCGTTGGTGCGCGTGCGAGATGACTTCGCGCGCGCGCGCATACGCGTGGACGACGAACGTTTCGATAGAACTTTAGAAGACTAGGAAGTTTGCGCGCGCACTGTAGGCTTTGTTAGTTTTTCCGTGTGCGCACTTCGCTCAACCCTTCGCTCAACCCTCGCTACTACTTCCGTCACTCCATCGCACGCGCGATATCGACTCGGAGGGGACGATGCGCGAGATGACGATAACGATGACGACCAAGGTCTCGCTCCGATTCGCGTCGACCACGAGTCGTCGAGGCGGACGTCGCGCGACGACGGTTCGCGCGGCTGGAACGGTGCGTCGCTCGGAAATCAATCTTCATCCACCTCGACGGGGAGTCGCGCGCGCTTTGCGCTCGTCGCGACGTTCGCGCCAACGCGTGCGCGCGCATCGCTGACACTCGCACGTCTTCACGCGCGTCGCGCCGGTGACCTCGGGCGGCGACGAGCTCTTCGTTCGACTGACTTTATCCACAACTCACCGCCTCGGCGCGCGCAGAACTCGTCCGAGTTTGAGGCTCCGAATCAGTACGGTTACTTCCCTTCCGCGATCGAAGCGGCGAAGCAGAAGAGAGCAACGCAACAGGGATTCGATACTCAAGTGAAGATGACCAAGGAGGAGCAGCAAGCGCGATTCAAAAACTTGTGCGCGAAACATCCCGAGTTGCAAAAGTGTCAGTCTGATTACGTGTCGCCGCTTCGCGTCAAACCCTCGACGCAGAGCGTCATCAACGGTAGCGTCGTGAGAAGCGATGGAATCATCCTCGTTCCGGGTAACAAGGAAGATTTGATCACCTGGGCGCTCGACCCCGCCATGTCTGGCGATACGCTCGGACTCCTCCTTCCAACGGTCTTCATCATCATCGGCGCGCAGCTCAAACAAGTCGCCGGCGTGCCGGAGTACGTTTCCGGCGCCGTGGGCGTGACGACGAAGTTGCTCGCGACCGCGCTCGTCGCGCTCTATTGGGTGCCTTCATTTGTGCAATAATATCTACGTGCTACACTACAACGCGCTAGGATGGAGGATGGACGGACTACACGGCGCTCGGCACCGATATCGACACGACTTGTTCACCGCGAAGGAAAACCTGCTGAATGTAACGCGTGCGATGATCGAGCTTTGCCGTCGTTCGCTTTTCAGTCGCGGTTTTCGTGCGCACGGTGTACGTCTCTTCGACATCTGTTAAGAGCATGTTTGCGAATTTATCAAACGCCTCGACGTACGCCGTGGCCACCCCTCGAACGCCTCGCGCGTGTCTCGTGACGATCGTCACTCGCGACCGCCGCTCCCGCGCCTCTCGGAGCACGCGGAGCGGTCCCTCTCTGGCGTTTTTCGTATTTGCGAGACGGTCGAATACTCGCTCTCCTCTGGCGAATCTCTCGCGCTGCTCGATAAACTTTCCCGCGCGTTGTCTCGCTCGAGCCTGCGCGGCGAACGAACGCGCGTCCCGCCCGAGCCGTGCGCCGCGCGTCGATGCATCACGCGCGCCCTCGGACGCGCCCTCGCTCGACATCGGTAGCAATTTGCGACACTGTCGGACCGTGTCCAACGCGCGCGCGCGGGGTCGAGGTGGAATCGCGCCAGCGTCTCGGCGAAGCGCTAACGCGGGATCGAACTCGAACGACGCAAAGTCGAGCGCGGGCGGCGGACGGTCATCACCGCTCATCGATGCCGACGTGCGCGACGTCGACGTGCCCGCCGGCGCGCGACGACGAGTGTCGGCGTACCGACGTCGCGGAGAACGACGCGAGCCAACCTCCCGTTGCGGCGTGCATCACCCACCGGCGTGAGTACAAGTACTAGATACAGCATACACTACTAACTACATCATTCTATCGCCTGAAAACTACCCTTGGCGTGGTCGCCTCCAACCTGCTCGACCACCGATCGAAGTTTGCGCATGAGGGACGCGAGGACGTCTTCGTCGGCTGCGTCTGGAGCGCCATTCGCGCCCTCGTCTCCGCGATCGGCTTCCATCGTCGCTGCGCGCGCGCGAAAGCCATCCGCACAGATGGAACACCTGTACACTCTGAATCCACCGACGGAGATGTTTTGCCACGTAATTCTTCCGCACGCGAAACACGGTTGTAACCATCCTTCCTCTGGGAGCGTCTCGGCAACGCCCGCGAGCGCGTTCTCCACCTCGTTCTCCGCCTCGTCCGCGCCCTCGCCGTTGAAAGCTTCGTTCGGTAGACGTAATCCGGGCAGTGATCGGCGCGCGCGCAGAGACGACGTCTTACCGCTCGTTCCCTCTGACGCAGTCAACTCGGCAGGACTGCTCCCGTCGTCGGCCCACGAGCCGTCGTCCTCGTCGCCGTCCGGGTACTGATCGAGAACGTGCGCGGGAACCGAATTCGACAGCGCGCGTTCGCATAAAGCTGAGAGAACGTCGCGTTCGCTGAGGGTGATGGCGCTTCGTCCGGAGACGGGGGGGGCGCAGACGCCGCAATCCTCTTCAACCGCAGACCGACCCCTTCCCTTTGTTTTCCCCTCTGTCGCCATCGACGCGCGACGACGTTTCCCTCGCGCATCGTTCGACGCCCGAACTGTCGACGCATCACCGCTTTCACGCCGTTTCGCCGCCCTTCGCCGCGTTTCCGGCGCCATAGAGGCGCGGAATGGGGGAATGGCTGATTTCTCATCATCTCCTCACGGAGGAAGGCCCAAGTGTCGGCGAAGCATCTGTCTGGCTTTTTCCCCGCGCTCCACGGTACCATGACACGGGACGAGCGTGGACCAACCCCACTCTTCGCACACGCGTCTCGAAATCTGCAGAAAACGCTCCTTGTCGGTGACCATGGCGTTGAGATATATTGGTAAATAGAGTCGATCCATCAGAAATTTCCACGCCTCCGTGCCGAGAGGCACTCGCTCGCCGTCGACGACGCCGCTCGGATAATTCCAGAACACATCCGTGACGAAGAGCGTTTCGGATGGGACGTGGTGGAAAACGACTTCGTTGAAAAACGCTCCACCCACGATGGGCGTCTCCTCGCAATCGAACCACGCGAGTTCGAACTCGCCTCGCCACGACTCTGGAACGCCGTCGCGCAAATCGACGTCGTACACGTTTGGCATGCGATCCTTCAATCCCGGACATCCGTACAGCACGGCGTCCGGGAAAGCCTCTTTCCATTGCGCGGCGTACTTGACGTGTTCGTAATTCGGACTGACGACGTGCGCCACTCGTCCTAACGACGTCACGGCTAGTCGCGTTGCGTCGTCAAGTGCCGTCGGGCTGTGCACCCACAAAGATTCGCCGTCACCCATGCGCACGATGCCCATTCGGCCGCCCACGTCAATGTTATTCCACACGAACGGTCGAGCGCACGCGAACGCGCGTCCCTCGGCGTCGATGGCGTCCATCGCGCTCCCGGGAGGATTGCTCCACGTGGGGGCGTAGGACGAGGACGAGGACGCCGCGATGATGCGTCGAAAAAAGGCGCGTCGAGCGATTCGGCGCGTCGGGGAGAGGCGCGACGTGACGGTGCGCGTCGACGAGCGCGATACCGTCGTCTCCACCATCGCGTCGGTGTACGCACGCGAAACGACACGCGGAACCGAGAAGTGACG
>CEUM01027561.1_pt1 | contig 20754 bp, 8 predicted proteins | sample 356421 | NCBI WGS metagenome assembly CEUM01 (sample SAMEA2622716, study PRJEB7988) | marine metagenome | biome: marine biome (ENVO:00000447); feature: surface water layer (ENVO:00002042); material: "saline water (ENVO:00002010), including plankton (ENVO:xxxxxxxx)" | depth 5 m | reverse complement strand
GGCGTTCAGATGCGTCGCCTCACTCGTCGCCGGAAGCGCCGCCGCCGAGAGCACCGTCGACGTTCGAGACGACGGTTTGTATCGCGGCGGCGCCGCCGCCGCGTCGTCGTCGACGCCGTTTCCTTCGTTACCCATGCTCGCCGCCACCGACGTCTGGCGCGCGTTCGCGCGCGTGCTCACGAGGGAAACCGATCCAAACGACCATCGCGCGGCGATGCTTCGTCGCGGCGCCTCCGCGGCGTTACTCGCCGCCGCCCGCGTCGACGCGCTCGGCGTCGCCGAGGCGTTTGATTTCAATCCAAATCACGAAGCCGACGGAACCATGTGGCACGGCGCCTTCGGTGTCTTGCGCGCGCCTTCGCGCGACGACGACATCGTCGCGGACGACGCACACGCCGCCGCGAACGTCGCCTCACTCCTCGGGGTCGTCACCGCGGCCGGGTGTACGACGATGGACGCCGCGCTCGCCGCCGACGCGTTGCGCCGGCGGTTCGACGCCGCCGTCGACGCCGCGCGCGTCTCGACGTCCGATGCCGGCGTCTCGCGCGCCGCGTCGACGTGCGCCGAGGCTCTGGCGACGGTGGTCCAAGCCAACTCGCGCGGTGACGGTGACGGCGAACGCGACATAGACGCGACGACGATGACGGGCGCGGCGTCGACGCTCTCTCGCGCGCTCGCCGCCGCCGCGCGCGCGGACGCGTCTCGCGAGAGACGACGGAGCGCGACCGGGGCGTGTTTACTCGTCGCCACCGCGTTTCGATCCCCAGAAACGGCGACACGAGCGACGCGAGGCGCGTTTGAACACGCGGGGGCGTCCATCGCGGGATCGTTGCTCGCGCTGTGGCGCGCGCGATTGGTCGGCGGCGCGGCGGTTCGCGAAGACGCGCCTCCGGCGTCGGCGCTCGTCGCGGCGATTCGCAACGTTTTCGCGCACGATTTGAGCGCGAAAGCGGCGGCGTGTGAGTGGGGCGTGGTCGAGAGTCTGATCGAAACCACGCTCGAGGCGGTGCGACGATCGATGAACGCGGATGGATCGTTCGCGCGCGCGCCGACGGCGATGGACGTCTTCGTCGCCGCGTCGGCGTCGAGGACGGCGAGACGAAGAGACGCGCTCGCGGCGGCGTTGGAATTCGGCGTCGGCGTCGATGGACGCGAGTTACCGTCGACGGTGGCGTTGGGATCGCTCACGTGTCTTCGACACCTGATGTACGCGTCGCCTCGTCGCGGAAACGATGAGGATGAGGAGTCTTCGAGATGGTTGGAGGAAATCGCGTACGAAATTCGCGAACGCGCCGCCGACGCGGGCGTCGTCGCCATGTTCCGCGCGACGTGGCCGTACGCCGGGATGGATCAGACGATCGCGTACGAATTGTTATCCACGGTGGTGAATTTCGTCGCGAAAGATGCGGACGCCAAGCGCGCGTTGACGACGGCGACGTCCTCCGCCGCCGACGGCGACGGGTCGACGAAATCCTTCGCGCGGACGTTGATGGATTTCGCGTTCGATTCGAAACACGAGCCCGGGTCGTCCACCCTCGAGCTCGCTCTCAAGGCGCTGTCCTCGCTCGCCACCGTGGAGGGTCCGGCGCGGTACTGGTTGCTTCGATCGGCGTTCGTGGACGAGACGGCGACGACGTTGGCGCACGCGCTCGTCAAGGCGCGCGCGCACGACGACGGTGAACGAAACGCGACGCGCGCGCGATGGATGCGCACGGTTCACGCCGCCGTTCGCGCGCTGTGTAACGTTGCCTCGTTCGACGACGGTCAACGCGCGGTGTTGCGCGCGAGCGCCGGGTCACACGCGCTCGAACTCTGTCTCGAAGTCGTCGCCGAGGCGCGAGACGCCGACGACGTCGACGCGAGACGCGAGGCGTTTCTCCTCATGCACAACCTCGCGTTTCACGGCGGCGCGAAATCGCACTACGTCGCCCACCCGAACGCCATCGATTGTTTAGTCCACGCCGTCGGCGACGACGACGCGCGCTGCGCGACGTCGGCGTGCGCCGCGCTCTTCGCCCTCTCGAGACACGGCCAACGCGTCGTGGCGACGCTTCGCGAGCGCGGACGCGACGCGGCGCTTCGCGCGGCGGCCAAGTCTCGACGCGCGACCGTCGCCGCCGAGAACGGCACAGGGGGTGATCTCCACCACTGGTCCAAGTGTCTGCGAGGCGTGTTATTCGTGCTCAGCGCCGACGAAAACGACGAGGCGTACGCCGACGTGTGAGCGCGCGCGAGGGTTTTCTCCGACCCGTCGCCACCGATCGAGGTGCCACTACAAAGACGCTACTGTACGCTACAAAAGAAAAAGAAAGAATACCCACCTCGCCGATTCACTCCCGACGACGTCCGAGCGCCTCGAGCAACCCCGCGCCGTTCGCGTCCGCCGTCTCTCTCGCCGCCGTCGCCGCCTCCGTGTCCGCCGGCCCTCGTCCCGTCGCCTTGGGCGCGCGTCTTCCCATCGCCTCGTTCGGCATCGGAATCACGCTCCCGCTCGCCAACGCCCCCCGACTCACTCGAACCTTGGTTCCATCGTCTAAAAACATCCGACACACGCGCACCGGCGCCCCGGTGACGGGATCCGCGAGCGCGACTTTGCTGTAGTGCAACGGCGCCTCCACGCCGACGATCTGTCCCGGTCGCTCCGCGCTCCCTCGCACGTGTTTCTTCACGAGATTCACCCCGGAAACGATGACGGTGGAACGTTCGCGATCGACGCTCGCGACCACGCCGCTCTCTCCGCGGTCTCGACCCTTGGTGACGACGACCCGGTCGCCTCGGTAGATGTTCCACGATTTCCCGGGGACGGCGTTTCGGAGAATCTTCTTGAGTTTGTGCGCCGATTTGCGAAACGGGGCGGACATGGCGAAAACCTGCGGACCGAGCGTCGTCTCGGACGCCGTTCGGTCGCGCGCGCGCGCGCGAGGGACGAAAAGTGTGGATGAATGAAGATGAATGAATGAAAGGGCACCTCGAGAATGGCGACAGTGCGTCGCGCGCGGTGGACCATGCGTCGCGCGCGCGGTCGGTGGACGACGGTGGTGATCGCGGTCGTCGTCTTCGTCGTCGCGCTCGCGTGCGTGACGTGCGAGGGGGGCGCGACGGCGACGTCTTCATCGAGGAATGATGATGGTGCGCCGTTGATCGTCGTCGCGTTGGACGGCGTCGTGCGCGCGCTGGACGCGGACACCGGGAGGAATCTGTGGAGTTTTGATTCCGGTGGGGCGCTGAGCGGGGCGTCGTGGGACGCGGGGTCGTCGTCGTCGCGAGGGGAAATCGGCGGCGGCGCGCCGGCGGACTCCGTGGCGACGACGACGCCGACGGATCCCGCGCGTCGACGAAACGTGTTTCCGGGCGTGGACGGCGCTCTGTACGCGCACCACGTCGTGGATGGTTCGAAACACGTCGTGCGGCGGTTACCGGTGACGACTCGAGAGTTGGTGGACGCGAGCCCGAGCGCGACGCGGGACGGCGCGTTGGTCGTCGGACGACGATCGTCGACGATTTATGCGCTCAATCTGCGCACGGGAGCGGTCGTGCGGAGCGTGAACGTCGACGGGACGATCACGAGCGTGGCGAGCGATGGGGACGAGGACGACGAGGAGGATGCGTTGGTGTACGTGGGGAGAACGGAGTACGTCGTGCGAAGCGTCGACGCGAGCACGGGCGAGGAACGATGGAACGTCACGCACGGTGAATTGCGCAGTCTCGCTCGAGACGAGGAGACGGGGGCGTTACAGATAGGACAGGATCGCGCGCGCGACGCGGGGTCGTACGCCGTCGGGCCCGGGAACGTGGTGCAGAGTGTGGACGAGAAGACGGGGAAAGTGCGTTGGTCCAAGCGTCTCTCGTCATTACCGCTCGGCGTGAGCGACGCGCGCGGTAAGGTGATCGTGGAGAACGCGGCGCAGATTCAAGGCGAGAGCGACGATAAGATTATCATAGGTGCACACGAAGGGGGACTATTTGCGTTGCCGTACACGGCGAACGCGGGCGACGGGTTGCGAGACGGAGGTGATTCGTCCAACGCGCTCGTCACCATTAGCGATAGAGAGGATTTCATTCGCATCGATATCGGGAGCGACGAGGATGATTGGTCGTGCATACCCGAAGATTTAGTCAAGGATGCGCTGAATAAACAGCGAAACGAGCTTCCGAGCGGTGGTGGTGGGTCGCGAACGGCGCGCGCCGCACTCCTGGGAGGCGCCGTCGTCGTCGTCGTCGTCGTGTATTTGACGCACGCGAAGAGGCGAGCGGAACTCGATTCCGCGGAGGCGCCGAGCGCAAACGCGAGCGAATCCGCGGTGGAGCCCGAAGAGCAACCGCAATTATCCGCGGCGGCGAAGAAGCGCGCGAAGAAGCGCGCCAAACAGGCGGAGGCGAAAGCCGCCGAGGCTGAGCTTGCCGCGAAGATTCAGGCGGCGATGGAAGAGAAATCGCGGGAAGACACGCGCGTGGGGCGTTTGGTCGTCAAACCTTCCGTGCTCGGGTACGGGTCGTGCGGTACGATCGTCTTCGAGGGTGAGATGGACGGTCGACGCGTCGCGGTGAAGCGTTTGCTCGCGCAGTTTCACGAGCTCGCGCGCAAAGAGCTCAAGGCACTCATCGCGTCGGACGAACATCCTAACATTTTGAGATGTTTCGCCTTTGAAGAGGACTCGAACTTTGTGTACATGGCGCTCGAGCTCTGCGCGTCGTCTCTGGCTCGCGTCGTGGATCCGGTGGACGACGAGACGAACGGTCAATCCGGCGGCGCGGTGAACGCGTTGAACATTCAATGCGTCGATGCCAAGACCAAACGTCCGACGCCCGAGTGCATGCGAATTCTGCACGATGTCGTCTCTGGTCTCGCCGCGCTTCACGATCAAGGCATCGTTCATCGAGACTTGAAGCCACAAAACGTGTTGATCACATCCGCCGGCAGGGGCAAAATCGCCGACATGGGTCTCGCGAAACGCTTAAACATCTCCGACGGCACGTCGTTCGAGACGCACGTCGTCGGTGGACCCAACGCGAACAACGCCGCGGGGACGTCGGGTTGGCAAGCGCCCGAGCGCTTGACGCGCGGACGGCAATCGAGATCGGTCGACGTCTTCAGTCTCGGGTGCTTGATGTACTACTCGCTCACCGGCGGCTCGCACCCTTTCGGCGAGCGACTCGAACGCGATTCCAACGTCATCGCGAACAAGTTCGACGTATCCAAGTTGGATTTCTTCCCCGAGGCCGAGGCTCTGGTGCGCGCGTGCATAGACGCGGATCCGTCCAAGAGACCCTCCGCCAAGGACATCTTGGCGCACCCGATGTGGTGGGACGCGGAGAAGAAGATTCAATTCTTGATCGACGCCTCCGATCGAGTCGAGCTGGAAGACCGCATGAGCGATAGGACGATGCTTCGTTCGTTGGAGATGAACGCGCGTCGCGCGATCAGGTGCGACGATTGGACGGTGAAGCTCGACGCGGCGTTGCTCGAAAATCTCGGGCGCTACCGCGAGTACGACGGTTCGTCTCTTCGAGATTTACTCCGCGTGATTCGAAACAAGGCGAATCACTACCGCGAACTCCCTCCCAAGCTCCAACGCTTGCTCGGTTCGTACCCAGACGGTCTGTGGCGATACGTCTCCGTTCGATTCCCGTCGCTCTTGCTCGGCGTGCGCGATTTCTTCGCGCCGACGGCGTCCTCCGAACCCACGCTCGGGAAATATTTCCTCGGTCTCGAGGCCGCCGTCACCACCTTCACCCCACCCCTCGCCCTCGACGTCGACGACGCGGTTCCACAGACCCCGCTCGTCGCCCCACAGGTCTTCCCGAGCCGTCCCGGCCAAGCCGTGTGCGAATTTTACATGAAGACGGGTCGGTGTAAATTCGGCCCGTCGTGCAAGTTCCACCACCCCGAGGACGCCGGACACTGGGACCTCCCCCCCATTCGCAAAAAATAAACATCACCAACTCGTGTAAAATTCGTGTGACTCGACCGATCCACCCCTCTCCCTCGCGCGTCCTCTCCCGCGCGCGTCGACACCCACCACAAATCAAATGTCACGAGTCACGACTCAACACGACCCCCTCATCCGATAGATTCGACAGATCATCGCGTCGGATCACCGACAAATCACGATGAAGGACGCGCGCGCGCCGCACACCGCGACGCTCGTCCACGGGCGCGCGCGATCGAGACCTGACATCGTCTTCCATCGACGACTCGTTTCCCGTCGACGACTCGATCCCAGCGCGCGCGCGACGAGCGCGCGAACGCGACGCGAACGCGATCTCGGCGCGTCGTTCGCCATTTGATTCGATTCGATCGATCGAACCGTCGCGTGGTTCCGTCGCGCGCGCGTCGACGAGGGACGTTCGAGAGAGATGGCGTGCGCGGCGCGGGTGACGTGTGCGAGAACCGCGGCGATGCCGACGGTGAGACGCGCGGGGGCGAGACGGGCGGCGACGACGACGCGCGCGGGCGCGAGCGACGGCGTGCCGACCGGGGACGGCGACGCGCAGGTGATCGTCGTGACGTCGGGGAAGGGTGGCGTCGGGAAGACGACGTCGAGCGCGAATCTCGGGATGAGCATGGCGAGATTGGGCTATCGAGTGGCGCTGATCGACGCCGACATCGGTTTGCGTAACTTGGACTTGTTGCTCGGACTCGAAAATCGCGTCATGTACACCGCGATGGAAGTGTTGGAGGGTGAGTGCCGCATGGAGCAAGCGTTGATTCGCGACAAACGATGGAGAACGCTGGCGTTGTTGCCCATCTCTAAGAACCGGGCGCGATACAACGTGACGAAGAACAACATGAACACGCTCATCAAGGTTTTAAAGGAGATGGAATTTCAGTACATCATCGTCGATTGCCCGGCGGGCATCGATGTTGGATTTATCAACGCCATCTCGTGCGCGGATAAGGCTGTCATCGTGACGACGCCGGAGATCACGGCGATTCGCGACGCCGATCGCGTGGCCGGCTTGTTGGAGGCGAACGGTGTGTACGACGTCAAGCTCTTGGTGAACCGCGTGCGTGCGGACATGATCAAGAAGAACGACATGATGAGCGTGAAGGATGTGCAGGAAATGTTGGGTGTGCCGCTCTTGGGTGCGATCCCCGAGGACACCGAGGTGATCGTGAGCACGAACCGCGGCGAGCCGCTCGTGTTGAAGAAGAAGCTCACCTTGGCCGGCATCGCGTACGAAAACGCTGCTCGACGCATCTCGGGCAAGCAAGATTTCCTCATTGATCTCGACAAGCCGAAGAAGGGTGTTTTCCAGCGCGTGGGCGAGTTCTTCGCCGGCAACGAAGAGTGATCGAGTCGTCGAGACTCCTTCTCACTCGCGCGCGACGGACGTTTTTAATCGACAAATGTGCTACTACAACAATTCCTACCCGCGTCACGCGCCAATACTCCCGCCACAACCTCCATCATAAATCCTCCGACCCGACGTCAAACTTGCACACGCAATCGTAGAGCTCACCACCGAGCAACTCGGCCACCTCGCGATGTTTCACCATGGCGAGCTTTACGCAGTCCACCTTTAATTTCGCGTACAGATTGGTCTCGATGCCTCGTCCCATGCCCTCGAGAACGATCAAATCCGCGTCTTTCGCCTCGTCGCGCACCTCTCTCGACACGAACCGTAAATCGATCACCGGCATGTCGTTTCCAGACGACACCACGCGCAAACGTCCATCGGTGATGGCGTCGCGAAGAATGGCGTCTCCCGTGGACGCGACGAGCGCCGGGAAAATTTCATCGCGCATCTCCCTCGCGGTGATGTCGTTGATCGACGGCGTCTCGTTCGCCGCCACGACCACCTCCGTTCCTCGACGAATGAGTTCACGAACGAACGGAATCATCCCCAGACACACGTCCGCGCCCGCGTTATCGACGAACACCACCGCCTTTCGATGTCGTCTCTTCGCGAATCGTTCTCTCAACGCGTCGAGATCGTCGACGCACCACGGTCTCGGCCTGAGTCTCGCCACCGTCGCCGCGAAATCGACACCGCCACCATTTTCATACAAGTCCACCGACGATGCGGCGCCGAGATCGAATATGTTCCCCGCGAACACGCCTCGCACGCACGCCTCCAACCGCGCGTCTTCGTCGGCGCCCGCCGTCTCGTCCAACGCGCGCAACACGTCGGGTAACGCCCCTAACGCCCTATCGTTCTCCTCTCGCTTCACGCTCGCGAAACAATCCACGAATCCACACGCTCGCAAGATTCCATCCCTCGCGCGACACAGTTCGAGGCAATTCGCGCCTCGCCACGGCCTCGCCGGCTCCGCGCCGCCCGCGTCCCGACACGCCCGTCGCGCCGATCCCTGCGGTTCCTCGTCCATGGCGCGTCCCTCGCACGCGTCGCACACGGCGTCGAACTCGCGCTGAAACTTTGCCGCGCGCGACTCGGCGTTTACCTCACCGCACGTCGCCGCGCGTCTCGCGAAGGATGGCGTCGCCGCTCGAAACACATCCAGCCATCGCGCGCGCGTCACCTTTTCGCCGTCGTCTTCCCACGGCGCGAACGTCACCGGCTCGTAGCGCGACGCGTCGATGAGCGTCAACGCCACGCGCGCGTCCTCGACCTCGGCGGCGTCTCCCATCGCGCGCGTCGCGCGCTCGCGTCGGCCGTCGCGATCGACCGTCGAGCCCGACCGCACCAACTAAACCCTCGTTTCCCATACATCACGACCCAAAAACACCAACACCTACCAAAACCGTAGATTGAAAACACACCACGAAAACACAAAAACACCGCCACACTACGAACGTAACCCCTCTACACAGGAGCACACACCACCGACCAAAACCCACACGCGCGCCCACCTCGCGTCGATCGCCTCGGTCCCGTCCCTCGCGCGTCTCCCTCGCGCGCGCGCGCGCGTCCGCACAACTCGACGACCACGCGCCATGCTCGCGCAAACGATGTCCACCCGCGCCGTGTTCGCCGTCAAGTGCGTCGCGCGCGCGCCTCGTCGCTCGCGCGGTCGTCCTCGCGCGCACTTTTCCCACGGTGGACGCGCTCGAGCGTATCTATCCGGGCCCTCGCGGGATCGCGATCGGGGCGTGGGATCGGTCGAGCGCGACGCTCGCGCGACGCTCGAGACCGTTCGATGACGGCGCCGACTGACGGATGACTTTTTTTCGTACGCTTCGCAGGGCGACGAAGACCACGCGCGCGTCTCGCACGGTCGTTCGCGCCGAGGCTGAGGTAGGACGACGATGCGATGATGATGATTCGATGATTCGTTGGATACGCGATGGATTGACGAACGGTGACGATGCGCGTCGACGCGACGCGCGGTGGGATTCGGTGCGGTGACTGACGATGGGTGGGTATTTTCTATGCGCGATAGAAGCCGGCGGCGAAGCCGAAGCCGGCGGCCAAGGAACAAATCGGCCCGCCGAGAGGCTCCAAGGTGCGCGCGCGCGCGTGATGCGAGCGGTCGTGGGCGAGGGACTCGGCGAGGAGTCATGACCCATTGAGAGGAGGAAGAGACGCGCCGACGCGCGCGCCGCTCGACCGAGAGACGCTCTCGCGTCGCCGTCTCGCGTCGCGTGTGGGATGCGCGCGCGCGCGTTCGTGATGTTTCATCCATCGAACGCGTGACTGACCTCGATGATTGCGGTTTCGACGCGCTTTCGTACCCGCCGCGCAGGTTAAGATTTTGCGCCCGGAGTCGTACTGGTTCAACGATTATGGCAAGGTCATCTCCGTCGACCAATCCGGCGTGCGATACCCGGTCGTCGTTCGTTTCGAAAAGGTTAACTATGCGGGTGTTTCCACCAACAACTACGCGCTCGATGAGATTGAGTACTAAGCGGTTGATTGGTGACGCCCGAGCGGATCGTCGCCCGGGACGCGCGCGCGTCCCGGGGCGCGATTCGCGCGTCTCGGAGACGAGACGCGCGCGGGCGGTTTCGTAGTAGCAGACCGAAGGTTGTTCGGAAGACATAGCACACGCGTGATTCACGATGGGGTTTGTACTAGGTTGTTTTTATGAGCACTGTAACGACGATCCCGTCGACGCTTCGTCTCTTCGCCTCTTCGCCTCTCGTCGAGCCTCAACACCATCGATCGTCCGCGTCGTCATCTTCTCGTCCTCATCGCACGCCTCGCGCGATGCCTCCGCGCGAGGCGCGCGATGCGGATGAACGCGCGGGTCTTCTCGCGCGCGACGTCGAGAAGGGCGGTGGAGGCGCGACGACGGGCGGCGCGCGCGTCGACGACGACGACGACGAGACGGCGCGAGAGAGAAGACCCGCGCGAGAGATTCGGCGCTCGGTGACGCTCGGACGCGCGATGCGCGCGGCGTTCGTGAGCGCGGGCGTCGCGTTCGTGTGTGCGGTGAGCGTTTTAGACGGATACCGTGGACGCGGGACGTCGGGGAACGTCGCGATCGACGGCGATGGGAACGGATCGGGACGACGCGGCGGGTGGCGTCGGAGCGCGCGCGAAGTCGCGGCGAGGTTGGGGGATGCGGTGCGCGCGCGTCAGGGGAAGCGTCAGGGTGAAGACGATCGCGCGATGCGGGATGAATTTTTGGAGTCGAGGCCGGGGAGCGTGACGAGGGAGAACGTCGAGGAGGCCAAGGCGTTGGCGAACGACTTGACGAGGCAGTGGAAACGTTTGGAGGATCGAGCGCGGGCGGAGGATTTCGATGATGACGTGACGTGGATGGTGCGAACGGCGGATTCGTCGACACCAGCGGCGGACGCGCGAGGGTGGTGGATTCCGAGGACGGTGGGTGATCGATTTAAGGGGAATTGGTTGCTCGGGAAGGCGTCGAATTCGCCGTCGAGCGGCGTCTCGCGGTCGAACGACTGGCGGCTCGAAAAATCGCCCGCGCATCGCGAGGCGAAATTGTTCAACGCGTGTCCGTCGTTGATTCACATCGCGGCCGAACACGCGAGCGATTCGTGGGCGTCGATGGTGAGACAATTGGGGTACGCGCACGGTTTGCGAGGCGCGACGTCGGCGCCGCTGGACACTTTGAAGACGATTCGCAGTAATCCCGACGGTCCGAACTTTGTCTTGGGCGGCGTGAATACACCCAGTTTATCTGCGCTTTCCAAGGTGCTTCGAACCGTGGCCGCTCGCGACGCGCCCAGGTTGACGCAATCCAAGTTGCTGTTTTTCATCGGCAGCGTTCGGGATCCTTTGGAGCGCGCCGTCTCGTCCTACATGCAATACGGCGTCGCGCGGCGTGGATGGCAGCCGTCGGTCGAAAACTTTCAATCGTTCGTGTTCGGACGCTACGGACGCTCGGCGCACGTGGCGAACATTCAGTTCAAGACGCTCGCGCCAGAGTCTCTGGTGTCCAAGGCGCTCGATGTAGAGTCGCACGCGCACAACGCGTCTGCGGTGACGGACGAGGACATCGTGAGCGTGCTTAATTTCTACGATTTGTTGTCGACTCCAGAGTACGAATCGGTGTCCAAGTTATTCCTGAAGCAGATGTTGTACCGCATCGTCTCCGTACGACAAATTTTAGACCGGCCGCGCGTCGGGTACGGCAAGCTCGATCGATTCGGGTTCCAGCGGTTCGACGTCAAAGACTTGGATGGCGTGTTACCGGACTCGCTGATAAAGTACATCGCCAGTCGTGCGTTCAGAGCGAGGTTCTACAGAGTCAATGCGCTCGATCGCAAGCTTCACGCCGGGGCGAACGCGAGGTTGCTTAGAATGTGGAACGAGCACAAAAAGGTATCGGATTACTTTGAGTGGGAGAGAACGGTGCAGGATTGGGTCAAGCCCAGACTTTTGGGCACGCCGGGGTACCGCGAGGCGAAAGAGACCGAAGACTCGGGCGTGCGCGTCGCCAAACCGTGTCCGGTGGGAGAAGAGGACGAGTGTGCGGAGAAGTTCAACGAGCACGCCGCCGAGTTTTTGGACGAGGAGCGACGACGACACGCGAGCGAGCAATGCTTGTTTGAAAATCAAGGCTGTTTCAGTCGACAAATCGTCAATCTCGGTTTGTTGCACTATAAACGATCTAGAGCGTCGGAGCTTGCCTCCTTTTTCAAGTCGAAAGAGACGCCGTCGTCGTACGGAGTGGCGAGAGCGTCGGCGTGTGCGGAGGCGGCGATCGAAACCGACATGAAATTCTGTAGCGACAACTCCACGTTGGGTTCGGGCACCGTGGGCAAGTCCATCATAGGTTTAGCGGATGCGGTATACGTGCTCTGCGCGCACGAGTGGTGTCGAACGCTGTGCATTCCGAAAATATGGGAGTCAAAGGTTCGATTGGTGAACGGCGTCAAGGTGGATCGATGTTTGGACATGCCAAAGACGATGTCGCACTTCCGACGCGCCACCGTCTCTCACGGCGCCATCGTCGCCCACGCCAAGCAAAACAACTTTGCGAACGTCGCCGTCGTCGAGGCGGACGCTAAGTTCATCGATCCAGATCCCACCGAGAATCCGAAATACGACGCCGCCGCCACTGTCAAGTCGGTGGCGCGTCTCCTCAGCAACGTCGCGCAAGAATCGGAAGCCGCCTTCACCATCCTTCGCGTCGGCTATCGAGCCTGGGAATACGAGACCGGTAAAGTCGCGTGTCCGCACGGATGCGGATGCCGCTACTCCACCGACAGTCTCGACATCAACGGTCCGTACTGCGTCGTCACGCGCGCGCAGTGCGATTTGCGAGGCTCGCACGCCTACGTCATCAACCGAGACTCGTATTCCCTCCTCCTCGAGCCCGTGCTCTCGAAGAAAGCGAGCCAAAACAAAGTCATCGACTTCAACGTCTTCCAGAGATTCCCTCAGCAGGTCATTCTCACCCCGATGCTCGCCGCGCAATCCGCCGCCGTGGAGGACGCCGACTTCATCGATCCCGCCAAGCAAATGCGAGACACGCGCGTCTTCGCGCGCACGTGCGAGGTTCGGTGATCGCGCCCCCCATTTCATCGATTTGTATCATCACACATCGCATCATTTCACACCGATTCCGCGTCCATCCCGCGTTCGCCCGCGCGCGCTCGAAAAGCGGTTGCCCAACCCTCGCGCGTCGTCTCGTCCCGACGTCATCACGCGCCGTCCCTTCACCGCGCGCGACGCCCACTCGCGCGCGAAGAGACTCGACGTCGTTCGCGTCGCCCACTCGCGCGCGCGCGCGCGTCTTCACCCCGCCGTCGTCCGTCGGCGGTCGTCCATCGTCGCCGCCGCCGCCGGTCGAGGGTCGGCGGAGACGATCGAGCGCGAGCGTCTAGGACGCGCGCGGGAACCATGCCGACGATGCGAGAGGAACTCACGGTTCCCGCGCCCGTGGACACGGCGGCGATCGAGTTCACGAAGACGCCGTTCGTGCCGGCGTCGACGCCTAAAAAGATTCGGAGCGTGCGGTTTTCGCTCATGTCGTCGGCGGAGATCGGACGCGCGGGGACGTTTCACGTCTTCGAGAGGAACCTGTATCAGATGCCGCAGCGCACGCCCATGCCGAATGGGATTTTAGACGCGCGAATGGGGACGACGGATAAGCGGGGGGCGGAGTGCGCGACGTGTCGAGGGAGCATGGTGGACTGCGCGGGACACTTCGGGTACATCAAGTTGGAGTTGCCGGTGTTTCACATCGGATACTTTAAAAACATCATCAACGTGTTGCAGTGCGTTTGTAAGGGGTGCTCGAGGATTTTGTTGAGCGAGGAGGATCAGGCGATGTTTTTGAGGCGGTATCGGAATCCGAAGATTGAGATGAATCAGAGACGGGCGTTGCATAAAAAGCTCTCCGACAAGTGTAAGCGGTGTCGGATTTGTCCGCACTGCGGCGATTACAACGGCGTGACGAAGCGCGCGGGACAGACGTTGAAGATTGTGCACGAAAAGTATAGTAAAAATCAGTCGCTTTTGGAAGATTTCATGAAGGAGTTCGAGACGGCGTTAAAGTATAACGAGCAGCTCAGGGCATCTCTGCCCAAGGTGCAAGACGACTTGAATCCGATCAGAGTGTTGGGTCTCTTGCAGCGCATCACCGATCAAGATTGTGAGTTGTTAGACATCGCCGATCGCCCCGAGCACTTGTTGTTGACGCACTTGCCGGTGCCGCCGTGTTGCATCAGACCTTCGGTGGAGATGGACGGCGTGTCGGGATCAAACGAAGACGACATCACGATGAAACTCATCCAAATCATCGAAGTTAACAACGTCTTGAGGCAAGGTTTAGATAAGGGCCTTGCGATCAACAACTTGATGGAGCATTGGGATTTCTTACAGATCCAGTGCGCCATGTACATCAATAGCGAGCTTCCAGGTCTCTCCTTACAATACCAGGGTCCCGGAAAACCGCTCCGCGGCTTCGTGCAAAGACTCAAGGGTAAACAAGGGCGTTTCAGAGGCAACTTGAGCGGGAAACGCGTCGATTTCAGCGCTCGTACCGTTATTTCGCCTGATCCGAACCTTCGCATCGACGAAGTCGGCATCCCGTTACACGTGGCGAAGACAATGACGTACCCGGAGGTGGTCAACCGACACAACATCGTCATGTTGCGAGAACGCGTGCGCAACGGCATGTCGAGACATCCGGGGGCAAATTTCGTAAAATTTGCGGCTGGCGGTATGCAATATCTCAAGTACGGTGATCGTCGTAAAATCGCGAGCGAGTTGCGATTCGGGGACATCGTCGAGAGACACTTGCACGACGGCGACATTCTCCTGTTCAACCGTCAGCCGAGTCTACACAAGATGTCCATCATGGCGCACAAGGCGCGTATCATGCCGTGTAGAACTCTACGTTTCAACGAGTGCGTGTGTACGCCGTACAACGCAGATTTCGACGGCGATGAGATGAATATTCACTGTCCGCAAACGGAGGAAGCGCGCGCCGAGGCGATGCAACTCATGGGCGTGCATCACAACCTCTGTACGCCGAAGAATGGTGAAATTTTGATCGCCGCCACGCAGGATTTTCTCACCGCGGCGTTCCTTCTCACGATCAAGGATGCCTTCTTCGATCGATCGCAGTTCGGCGCGCTCGTCTCGTACATGGGCGACGCTTTGCTCTCAGTGGATTTGCCCACGCCGGCCATCGTCAAGCCGGTCGAGTTGTGGACCGGGAAGCAAGTCTTCAGCGTTCTCATCCGCCCGAAAGCGTCGGATAAAATCTTCGTCAATCTCGAAGTCGCTGAAAAGCTCTACAACAAGAGGGACAAGACGATGTGCCCGAACGACGGATACGTGTGCATTCGGAATAGCGAAATCATGTCTGGTCAGCTCGGCAAGGCGACGCTCGGCAGCGGTAATAAAGCCGGTTTATTTTACGTGCTCAACATGGAGTACGGTCCACAGGCGGCGGCTGAGGCGATGAACCGTCTCGCGAAACTCAGCGCTCGTTGGTTGGGCACTCGTGGATTTAGCATAGGCATCGACGACGTATCGCCGTCGGTGGAGTTATCCACGCAGAAAAGTCGCCACATCGAAGACGGGTACAGAACGTGCGATGAACGGATCGCGTCGTACGAAAAGGGTACGCTCCCGCTTCAAGCGGGATGCAACGCGGAAGAGACGTTGGAGGCGGAGGTACTCGGCGTGTTATCCGCCGTTCGCGAAGCCGCAGGGAACGCGTGCTTGAAGGCGTTGCCTCGCCGAAACGCGCCGCTCATCATGGCGCTGTGCGGAAGTAAGGGGAGCACCATCAACATTTCGCAGATGATCGCGTGCGTCGGTCAGCAAGCCGTGAGTGGGTCGCGTCCACCAGATGGATTCGCCGAGAGATCTCTCCCGCACTTTAAGCGCGGCGAGAAGACGCCGTCGGCGAAGGGCTTCGTCGCCAACTCGTTCTTTTCGGGCATGCGGCCGACGGAGTTCTTCTTCCACACCATGGCTGGACGCGAAGGTCTCGTCGACACGGCGGTGAAAACCGCGGAGACGGGTTACATGTCCCGTCGTTTGATGAAGGCTTTGGAAGATTTGTCGCTGTTGTACGATGGCACCGTGCGCAACTCGATGGGCGGCATCGTGCAGTTGCGCTACGGCGACGACGGCATGGAACCGACGATGATGGAGAGCGAGAACGCGCAGCCCATCGAGTTTAAGAGATGTTTGATGAACGTTCGTAGTCATCATCCGTCTCGAGGTGAAGCGCCGGCGACGCGATCGGCGGTCAATACCGCACTTGATGAGTTCAAGAGGAAGAATAAGATTTTCGACAGCGGCGAGCGCGACGTGGGCGACGCCGACGCGCTAGTCTACGGCGCGGGCATCTCCAAGCTCTTCTACGAATCCATGAGCGAATTCATCACGAGTGAGATTGAGTCGCCGTCCGATGGCGTCCCCGTCACGACGACGCAGCTGAACGCGTTCTTGGACGCGTGTATGGCCAAGTACATCTCCAAGCGCATCGAGCCGGGCACGGCGGTGGGCGCCATCGGCGCGCAGTCTATCGGTGAACCAGGCACGCAGATGACGCTCAAGACGTTCCACTTCGCCGGTGTTGCGTCGATGAACATCACTTTGGGTGTGCCACGCATCAAAGAAATCATTAATGCGTCGAAGAACATTAGCACTCCGATCATCACCGCGTCTCTCGTGAGTGAAAACGATGTCAAGGCGGCGCGCGTCGTCAAGGGTAGAGTAGAGAAGACGACGTTGGGTGAGGTGTGCTCTGACATCAGCATCGTCGTTCGTCCGAACGATATGTACCTCGAGCTCGTCTTGGACACGGAAGCGATCAGTCAACTTCAATTGGACGTCACCATTCACTCGGCGAGAGCCACCGTGCTGGGCATGCCCAAGCTCAAGCTCAAGCCGCAGAATGTTCTCATCGCGAGTGATAACATCTTGCACGTGCTCCCGACGGATGACGCCTTGAAGGAACGCCGCGCGCTGTTCATGCTGCAACACATGCGATTGGCTGTTCCCGCCGTCATCGTCCAAGGTATCCCATCCGTCGGGCGTGCCGTCATCAACGACAAGGGTGATGGAACGTACAACCTCATCGTCGAAGGCGTCAACATACAAGCCGTCATGGGTATCGAGGGGATCAAGGGCACCGAAACGAGAACGAACCACGTCATGGAGTGCGAGCGCACGCTCGGCATCGAAGCTGCGCGAGCGTGCATCATCAAGGAGATCAACGATACGATGGGGGCACACGGCATGTCCATCGATAATCGTCATTCGATGTTACTTGCCGACGTCATGACGTACAAGGGCGAAGTCCTCGGCATCACCCGCTTCGGTATGGCCAAGATGAAAGATTCCGTGCTCATGCTCGCCTCTTTCGAGAAGACGACCGATCATCTCTTCGATGCGGCACTTCACGGGCGCACGGATTACATCGACGGCGTCTCCGAGTGTATCATCATGGGTATTCCCATGGCGATCGGTACTGGCATGTTCAGATTACAACATCGCGCGATGAAACTCGACGTCGACGTCAACTTAGAAAAGGACGACGGTCTTAGACGCGTCAAGACGACAGTAGCGCCCGAGAAGACTGAGGAATTGCCGAAACGTCCTCCGTTATTGCTGCAAGACGCGTACTGCAAGCCCATCGCGGCATAGTCCAGTATCAGCGCACTTACTGTACAAGATTAGCAAAAACAACTCTTAGTTCACATTTTCGATCAATACACAACATTCTTTTTGGACGAAATTCTACGATGCGTGCGTCGTTTAACCAAAATTAGCGATGGTTCGCGCGACGATTTTCGCCGCATCCTTCATATCCTTCAGGCTGCAGTACTCGTCGTCCGCGTGATACGTGCTCATCAATCCGAAACCGATGAGTTGGATGTCGAATCCGTTCCCTTGCATTTCCGCGACGAGCGGTAAGGAACCCGTGAGCGAGTACGGCTCGGCGACGCCCTTCACGTCCTTGATGACTTCGCAGAGCGTCGTCAGAGCCGGAGAGCTCAAATCGCAGGCGATGCCGGTGAGCAAATGCTCGCCCCACTCAAGCTCGAGAGAACCTTTTCTGACTCCTCCGCTACCGTCGGCGATGGAGAACTTGCTATAATCACCCTTTGTGGGTAAAGAATCGATGTCGGCGTTGATGGCGGCGACCTCCGCTTCGATGCACGCCTTGACGTCGGCGACCGGATAGAACGGCGTGAGACGGATATCGCCCGAAATCGTCGCTTCCGGAGGAATCTGGTTCAAACCACCGGGCGCGCACGAAATTTGCGTCGGCTTCATCGTCGAACTCGTGATGAACTTATAGTCTTTTTCTTGTTGGCAGGCTGGGAACGTCTCGTAAAACTTGTTCTGCACGCGTTCAATCGCAGCCATGCCCATCTCGATGGCGTTGATCCCCTTGTGCGGCAACCCGGAGTGGAATCTATGTCCCTTGGCCTTCAAACTCCACGTGATGGCTCCCGCGGTACCGATGCATGGCTGCGAATCCGCGCAATCGACCCAAATGACGGGTCCAGCCTTGCAGTGGTCCATCTTTCCGTTCGCCACCAATCCATCGACCCCGATCCCCGGCCCGTTCGCCTCTTCGCTCGCGATGAAAACGCACGTCAACGTGGTGTCCAACACTGGTTTCATCTCCCCCAACTGCGCGAAGATGGTCGTCATCAACGCGACGTGACCCAAACAGTCGGTGGTACCTCTGCCGTACAGTTTATCCCCGTCCATCGTGAGCTTAAACGGATCCACGCTCCACCCCTCCGGATTCGCCGGAACAACGTCCATGTGCGACCCCGCGAACGTGAGTTGACGCTCCGCGCTCGCGTTCGGGCCTTTCCCCGGATATTTGACGACGACGTTCCCGCGTCCCTCCGCGTACGACACGTGCTCCACCTCCAACACCCCACCGGACTCGACGCGATACGGCTTGAGCGCCTCGAGCACGTGCTTCACCGCCAAGTCCTCTTTCGGGACGTGCGCGGTGCCGACACCGGTGTTTTGCAAGTCCTTGGACTCGCCGATGAGATCGCCCAACAGGGACAGAAACTTTTTCTCGTCGAGTTCGAGCGCGTTGAGCGCGTCGACGGCGGACGAAGACATGACGACGGTGGATCGAGGGCGACGCGGCGCGACGAACCCGTCGCGAGAGAGCGCGCGTCGACGCGCGGCGTGAGAGGCGCTCGCGGGAGGGCACCTCGGTCGGAACGAGGCGCGCATCGCAGTGAGGTCGAGGCGGCGCGGCGCCGTCGACGCCGTCGAGAGTCGAGAGGACGAGAGGACGAGGGAATGGTCGAGCAGTGCGCGTGACGGCTGACGATGAACAAATCTATTCGATGGAGTACACGGCCTCTCTGGCGGCGGCGAGAGATTGACGAGCGCTCTCGCCGACGCGTTCGTATCGAGTCTTGACGGAGAACATTTTCGTCCTGAGCTCGTTGAGAGAGTCTCTGCTGCTCTTGGCAACCTTTCGCGCGAGAAAGCGCGTGAAGAGGCGAAGCCCGCCGTCGACCATATCTTCCTCCTCCTCCAGGACGAAACCGCCGTTGAGGACGATGTCCACTAAATCCATGGTGACCATGATGCACCAGATTTCTTTGGCATCCGTGTCGCCTTGAATCGAAACCTTATCCAAGTGTTCCATGACCTCGCGTCGTCGCCGTATGATGGACTTTTTATCGTCCTTTACAATCTTTTGAATCGTCTTGTTGAGCTCCAGAGACGCCACCTTTTTCGGTTTCGGTTTATTCTTCGCGGACGGTAAGAGGTGACGCAAGGAAACGACGGACGTCGCGGCGAGCGCGTCTCTCAAATCCTTCTCTCTGTCCGTGAGACAGGGCAACCAGTGAACAATCTTGACGAACATTTCCATCGTGGAGTAACCGTCCGAGTTCAAGGCCGCTTCGTTTGAAATATCCACGAGGTACTTGACGACCTTTGATTTGAACACGTCCCACGCTTTGGGTGGTACGCTCGCCATCAACGCCGCCGCGGCTTTGTCAATCATCGATCCCAGGGCGATTCCGCGCTCATCGACGCAGATCGACGCTAACATTTGCATCATTCTCGCCGAACCGTCGGTGTTGTCGAACGCGGCGACCCCTCGCGCGAACGCGTTATCGCAAAACGCGGTGACGATTTCCAACACTACGAACAACTCGGGTCGCAGACGCGCGGCGCCGTCGCCTCCTTTGTTCGTCTTCACGCTCGCAGACGCGTTGAAAGACGACCTATCTTGGACGTAATCTTTCACTCCAAACGTGCGCAAGACATCGCACGCCGTGCTCACCGTGAGTTCCCACGGCGGCGGCGAGCACTCGGGACCCACTTGATCGCGCGAGGCGCGTCTGTAATCGAATCGCGCCTCTCGCCCATCGCACACGGCGCCCCACTTACACTCGAATCCGAGGGCGACCAAAAGCGCGTCTCTAGCCGCCAAACGAACGTCCGCGCACGTCGCCGTCGTGGCGATGTCCCACAACCATTCCATCGCGGCCTCGTCGCACGCGCCCTTCCCCTTGGACCAACTCAACGGTAACCACCGCTCGAGCAAAAGCACGCGCCACACATCCTCCTCTCGCGCGAGCGGCACCTGCTTTAAACCTCTCTGTACAGTCGCTCGCAACGATTCGGACGCGCACGACATCAACATCTCGCCGTCGCGCGTCTCGCCGTCGCGCGTCGAGCCCGCGTCGAGCGTTCTCGCCGACGCGAACGCGCTCCTCTCCAACGTCTCCTCGGACGAATTCATCACGAATCCCTCCCCGAACGCGCTAAACACTCGATCATGATCATCCAATTCTCTCAACGCCGCCTCTTCCTCTCTCTTCGCCTCTCTCTTCGCCTCGGCCTCGGCCGTGCGTTTTTTCGCCTCTAAATTCGCGTCATCCGCGGCGCGACGCTCCTTCGTCGCCA
>CEUM01005492.1_pt1 | contig 20795 bp, 20 predicted proteins | sample 356421 | NCBI WGS metagenome assembly CEUM01 (sample SAMEA2622716, study PRJEB7988) | marine metagenome | biome: marine biome (ENVO:00000447); feature: surface water layer (ENVO:00002042); material: "saline water (ENVO:00002010), including plankton (ENVO:xxxxxxxx)" | depth 5 m | reverse complement strand
AGTAATTTTCTGCAAGCCCTGCGCCTGAACGCCAATGGCACCACCAGCATCTCCAGCAGCGGTAAGCTTGGCGGCATCGATATCAGTGTCACGCCGGCCAATGCCAATTTCACCGATGGAGCTGGGGCGGCCAGCGGTTCATTCAAAATCAATGGCACCACCATTTCCTGGGATAGCTCCGCCACGATCACGGATATTTTGGACAAAATAAACAGCTCCGAGGCAAGCGTGTATGCCAATTATGACCCGGTGAATGACCGCTTTTTGCTGACCAATAAAACCACCGGCGATGTGGGCATCACCTTGGAGGATGTAACCGGAGATTTTTTGGCTAAGACGCAATTACTCAATGCCAATAGCGGGGCATTATCCCGCGGCAAAAACCTCCTCTATAAGGTCAACGACGCCGGCCCGTTGGAGAGCAAAAGCAACACAATCGACAGCAACAGTTCCGGAATCCAAGGCCTCGCGGTAACCGCCACCAAAGGCAACGGTGCCTCGAAAATCAGCAGCGTGGATACCTCCGGCGAAACCGTCACCACCGAGAGTTCGCACGGATACAGCACCGGTGAGGCAGTCACGGTGTATAGCCCCGGCACGATCCCCGGCGGGTTGTCGTCCAATACCACTTATTACGTGCGCGTGCTTTCCAGCTCTAGCTACTCGCTGCACACCACTAAGGCAAACGCAGAATCCGGCACCAATGCCGTGGATCTGACCAGTGCACAAACCGGCGACGTGTATATGATGAGCAGTTCGCCCAAGATAGCCACCGTTTCCGTCCAATCGGACACCGAGACCATTAAAAATAAAATCGCCGGATTCATCTCCCAAATCAACAAGGTGCAGTCGCTGATCAAAACCCAAACAGCCAGCAGCACGGATGCTGATGGCAAGGTAACTCTCGGCGTGTTGGCCGGGGAATCATTGGTCTCCATGACCATTTCCGGCGATATCCGCACGAAAGCCATCGAGAGCGTGGATGGTCTAAGCGGCACCATCACTCGGCTGGAATCCATCGGCTACACCTCCAGTGGTTACTCCAACGAACTGTCCCTTTCTGATTCCAGCACGCTGGAAACAGCGCTTAGCGAAAACCTGGGGCAGGTTAAATCCCTGTTCACCACCACCACTGATGGCTTAGCCAATTCCATGTACACCTATCTAGACACGCTGCTGGACGATGATGGCTCACTTGAAACAACACAAAATAATCTCACCAACCAAATTAGCTCCATCGATCAGCAGATTGCCGATCACGAGCGTCGGGTACAAATGAACCGCGACACACTCATCCGCAGCTTTGTCAACATGGAGCAGGCCCAATCAAAAATTAACAACGACATGAGCTTTCTTATGTCCAGATTTAAATAATAATCATGAAAAATACCATTTCATTTACCCTGCTAGCGACCCTGTTACTGGGTGTCACGGCTTGCCAAAATTTGTCCCAACGTAATCTCGGCCCCTACTTTGGGCCATTTCACAAAATTGGCAATGTGTACCTCGCGCCTAGTGGCCTGCCCGATACAATGCGGCGTGTGGCGGTGTTGCCGCTCATCCCCAGCCGCGGCAATCGCGATGCCGAGCGCGGCCTGCGCTCCATGCAAGCGGTGTTCACTGAAGAATTTTCCCGCAACCGCCAGGTGGATGTGGTGACCATCACGGCCGACCGCCTCGAACGCATGTTTGGCCGCCGCGGCTTTTATGCCGATGAACCGTTGCCGTTCGATTTCCTCCCGCGCCTGCTCGCGGAAACCGGCTGCCAAGCGGTGTTGTTTACCGAGCTGTCCACCTTCCGCGCCTATCCCCCAGTGGCCTTGGGCTGGAAATTACATTTGTTCGACCTCGAAACCGAAGAGCTGATCTGGGCGGTCGATGAGGTCTTCGATGGAGGCGAAGCGGCGGTGGCTAATTCACTAGCGAGCTATATCCGGAAATCTCATGCCTCCCATCAGTCCGCCGCCACCGAGATCCTAGTGCTCAATTCGCCCCGGGAAATGGCCCGTTTTTCGATTGCGGAGATGATTCCGACTTTAATGAAAAAAAATCCTCAAGTCGCAGCGAATCCTGCCGAACATAATAGCAGTCAGAAGGTGTCCGGAGAACCGGCAACTGAGGGCCCTAGTCCGGCTCCACAGCCCGAAACTCCCGCTGAGGCCGAGGAAAATCTTCCGCCCATGCCGACCACGTCGGACACCATTTGACACTAAAACATTGATTTTTTGCCATTTTAAGGCGAGAGTGCAACCGAAAGGTGTTCCGTGAAGGAAGTTAACTTAAATGCATCCAGGCAGGCCCAAGGCCCCGCCAAGATTGCCCAGGCCCAGAGCCAGCAATCGGCCGCGGTGGACATGGTGGCACCGACTGATGCCATGGAAGCCAACCTCACCCGTACCCCAGATTTTACCCGGGTGGAGCGTGATGTGGAGGCCCGCTTCGACCAGATCAAGGATCGCCTGCGCGAAGCCGTCCAAACCAATGCCTACCCCCCCGCTGAGGCCATCGACGGTTTTGCCAAACTCATCGCCTCGGAAATCGAGCAGAAGAAACGCTGACCCGTCCGGCCCCCTCCGGACGTTAATTTGCTTCCCCACTGGCGGCATGGAAGATGCTGTGAGTGGATTGATGAACAGTACCAATAAGCTGAGTGCCTACCGCGCCAACGCGGTGAGCTCTGCCACACCCGAAAATCTCGTCGTGATGATGTACGACGGGGCCATTCGGTTTCTGGGTGCTGCCATACGGGCCTTCGAGCACGAGGATCCGCTGGATTTCAACCTGAACATCCACGAAAACATCACCAAAACCCAAGCCATCGTTCGCGAGCTCAACCACGCGTTGGACTTGGAAAACGGCGGAGAACTGGCCCACAGCCTTTCCGGCCTCTACATCTATTTCGATAACCGACTTCAGGAAGCTAACATCAGCAAGAACAAGGAGATCATCGAGGAAATTCTGCAACGCATCAGCGACCTGCGCGATGCCTGGAGTGAATCCTTTCAACAACAGGCCGAAGCCGCCCAACTCGCGACGGCCACGCCCCACGCAGCACCCCACCTCACCGCGCCGGGAGCCGCCGCCCAATTTAATACGACCGCCCCGCCACCCACCGAATCTCCTGGCCTTTCCCTCATGGGCTAATCATGAATTCTTCCACCACCATCCTACTGCGTGAATGGAGACGGTTGGCTGAACAGGAAGCCACCACCATTGCCTCGCGTGAATGGACCGAACTCAACGAGTTACTTGACCAGAAAGATCGGATCAAGGATTTGCTGGAAGACTATGAAGGCCCCGATTTTTCGGAAAGCGATTATCAACTCGTCACGGAAATCATCAGCATCACCGGCCAAAACCAACAGCAATTGCAGCTGGCCATGGCCGCCGTGCAAAGCCAGATCCAGACCGAAGACCGCTCGCTCAACACCATGCGCAAGGTCCACCAAACCTACGGTCAACAGGATGGCCCTTCCTTCTGGCATTCCTATTCCTGAGCCACCTCTTCACCACATAAAACAGCCAATAATCGGCTGTTTCATGCGATAAAAACCCTCATTTCTTGGGTCGATACATGGCATGTTAAATGCTGCGTGAAGGCCGAATGAATGTAAGTCTCTATCAAGCCGCCGCGGCCCTGGAAGGATCTCTCCAGCGCCAAGACGTGATCGCGGAAAACTTGGCGGCATCAGGTATTCCCGGGTTCAAGCGGCATCAGGTGGGCTTTCATTCTGTGAATGCGGAGATGTTCAACAACGCCCTGCAACAGGCTGATTCCGCGCAGCAGGCGCAAGTGCAATACATGCTTCCCCGCATCACCGGCTACATCGATTTTCAACAGGGCACCCTGATGCCCACCGGTGATAACAACAACCTCTCACTGGATGGACCTGGTTTCTTTGCCGTAAACGGCCCCAACGGTCCGGTCTACACTCGTGACGGTTCCTTCCACATCAACAGCGACGGTACTTTGGTTACCAAGGAAGGCTACCCGCTGCGCACTGCTGGCGGCGGCTCGATCACTGTGGATACCAACAATGCCACACCGGTAAACGTCGATCGCAACGGCAATGTCAGCCAAGGCGGCACGCCGCTCGGTCAGTTGGAGATCATGACCTTTAATCCCGAGGATCAAAAAAACCTCAAGCGCATCAACGCCGGCTACTACGCCGCCGGCAGCGCCACGCCCGTGCCGACCAATGTGCAAGACACCCGGGTGGCTCAGGGATTTCTTGAGGGCTCCAACACCACGCCCACCCATGAGATGGGGCAATTGATGACCACTCTCCGCCATTTTGAAGCCAACCAAAAAATTATGAAGGTTCATGACGAAACCATGGGCAAATTGATCCAACAACTCGGAAACACTCAATAGGACTGTATCATGTTACGCGCACTCTACTCTTCCGCCTCAGGCATGGAATCACAGCAGATGAATCTGGATGTGATTGCAAATAACTTGGCGAACGTTAACACCACGGGATTCAAAAAGGCCAAGATCGAGTTTCAAGATCTGTTGTATCAGACCAAGCGGGCCGCAGGCTCCGAGTCTGGCCCTGGCAATCAAGTACCCACCTCGCTGCAAATTGGACATGGTGCCCGTCCTGTTTCCACCGCGAAAATCTTCACAGCTGGCGAGATCATGAGTACGGGCGAACGGCTCGATCTCGCCATCCACGGTAACGGATTTTTCAAGGTCACCCTCGCTGATGGCACGAATGCCTTTACGCGGGATGGCGGCTTCAAGCTCGACAGCACTGGCCAGATCGTCACCAGCGATGGCCTGCCGGTCACCAGTTTTGCCGGGGTCACCATCGGTCCAGAGGCAACCAATGTTTCCATCAGCCAAACCGGAGTAGTATCAGTGACTCAAAACGGCACCACTAGCACGGCAGGCAGCCTCGTACTTTCTCGGTTTGCTAATCCAGCCGGGCTGGAAAATATCGGCGCCAATCTCTACCGCGAAACGCCAGCCTCTGGCACAGAACAAACCGGGGAACCAGCTAATGCCGGCATGGGCACAGTGCAACAGGGATACCTTGAGCTTTCCAACGTCAAGGTGGTTGAGGAAATGGTGAATCTCATCAAGGCCCAGCGCGCCTATGAAATCAACTCCAAGGCCATCCAGGCTGCCGATGAAATGATGAGCATGAGCAACCGACTCCGCGGTTAACCCCTATTGCCTGCACTAAACAAAAATGAAACCTTTAATCTGCCTTCTCACTCTGGCCGCCAGCAACTTGCTGGTCTGCGGCGCAGCCGCCACGCGGCCCGTGCCCGACTCCAAACTCGTGCCGCTCATTGCCAAAGCTTTGAGCGATTCCTTTGAGCTGGATCTGGCCAAGCTGGTGCTGGAACCCTCGCGACCGTTGGCTCCCGTAGCCGTTCCGCAGGATACCGCCAACATCAGCATCAAGCTTCTCAACAATCCCTACACCAAACCCAGCTCGTTCATGAAAGCCCAGTACGCCATCCTCGCCGATGGGTTGCCCGTGGCCGAACACACCAGCTATTTCAAGGCGCAGCTGCTACAAGATGTGTGGGTGGCACAAAAAGTCGCCCAGCGCGGGGCGACCTTGGGCGAAGCCAAGATCACCAAAAAGAAAACCAATATCATCAACCTGCGCGACGCCATTTGGATCGGCAAACCGGACAACACGTTGCAGCTCGTCAGCACGCTGTCTCCCGGGGTCGTCCTGCAGGAACGCCATTTACGCCGCACGCCAGTCGTGTTGCGCAACCAAACGGTGGATGCGGTGTTGATCCATAAATCGCTGGTAATCCGCCTGCGTGTGCAAGCATTGGAAGATGGCGCACCCGGCCAGGTGATCCGCCTGCGCAACACCAGTTCCGCCAAGGAAATCCGCGGCACCGTTGTGAACAGTCGTGAAGTGAAAGTGACCTTTTAAATGAAATCCATCTTTTGTTTGTTTTGCTTTGTGTACGCCAGCCTGTTGGTCGCCGACTCGCTTTGGAAAGACGATGTAAGCTTTGCCCCCGCCGCCGACAAGAAGGCTCGGCTCATTGGTGACATCCTCAATGTGCGAGTGCAGGAAAGTAACACCGCTAACCGTAGCGGAACTACTTCATCATCACGCAGCTCTTCGGCGGATGCCAATATTTCAAATCTGTTTTTCACCACCACCAACCCCACCAACGGTAGTCAGCTATTCCACCACAAAGGCGCATTCCCGGCCATGAAGTTTGCTAACTCAACATCACACGCCGGTTCCGGAAGTATTAATAACACAGACAGCATCACCACCCGGTTTGCCGTACGGGTGGTGGATGTGCTGCCCAATCGCAACATGATTATCGAAGGTATTCGCCGGTCGGCCTATAGCGGGGAAACCCAAACCATCATTTTGCGCGGCACCGTACGTGCCGACGACATCGCCGCCGATAACAGTGTCTACAGCTACCAAATCGCCGACATGAACATTCGTTACCTCTCCAGTGGCGTCGTGACCGGTGCCCAAGATAAAGGCTGGTTCATGAAATTCTGGGATACCATCAGTCCATTTTAACCGGAGACACCTTAAATGTATAAAATACTTTTTACGCTCACTTGGTTGCCGATCTTGGCTTGGGGCCAACCCACGATTGCCACGCCCCCAGTCAATCCGCGGGTCGGCCTCATGCCCATCAGTCCCCTGCGCAGCAATGCCGTAGGCGGTGGAGTACGCATTAAGGATCTCGGATTTATCGAAGGGGCGCGCGCCAACCAATTAACCGGGTTTGGCGTTGTCTTGGGCCTGAACAATACCGGCGACAAAGACACCGTATACTCCAAACAAGCCATTGCCAACCTGCTACAGCAATACGGCCTGACCGTGCCCGCCACGTCAGTGTCCTCCAAAAACGCCGCCGCGGTGATGGTTACCGCAAGCCTCCCAGCCTTTGCGAAGAGTGGTTCCCGCATTGATGTCAACGTCATGTCCATGGGCGACTCCACTTCCCTCACAGGTGGCACGCTAATTCAAACCCCCCTCGTTGGAGCCGATGGCCGAGTGTACGCCGTGGCACAGGGACCGGTAAACAATAACGCTTTTTCACTCGGCACCGACAATGCAGCCGTGACCAAAAACCATCCCACCGCCGGCGCCTTAATCGGCGGGGCTTTGGTGGAGAAGGAAGTACAAGCCACTCTCGTTCGTGACGGGCAGGTCAAGATTGTCCTGAACGCCGCCGATTTTACCCTTTCCGCCCGTATGGCCGAAGCCATCCGTGCCCAATCCCAACGCTTGGGCGGAGCCGGCTGGTTTGCTGCCGCCCAAGATGGCAACAGTGTCCGCGTCACGGTGCCGGACCAGTTTCTGGCAGCGCCCATTGATTTTATAGCCCAATTGCAAGCCATCACCGTCGTGCCCGATTCCAAGGCACGCGTAGTGATGAATGAACGCACCGGAACCATCGTGGCAACCTCACGCGTCAAAGTGCTCAGCTGTGCTATTGCCCATGGCAATATCTACCTCGCGGTCAACAAGAGCCCAGAGGTTTCTCAACCTGGCCCAATGGCAGAGGTGGGTGCAACCACAGTGGTTCCCCGTGATGTGGCAAATGTAACCGAACGAGGCGGGGGCCTTAATGTGTTTCCGGAGCTACCCACGGTGCAGGAAGTTTCCCAGGCCCTCAACAGCCTCGGTGCCACACCACGAGATATGATGACGATTTTCCACATGCTCAAGGCTGCCGAAGCGCTACAAGCCGAGCTGATCATCAAGTAATGAAACAAGTGATAAAAAGGTAACGGAGATTTATCATGGGACTCGGAATCATGGGCACGATGGAAATGGCGCGCAATGCCATGCGTACAGCCCGTGCGGGTGCCGAGGTCTCCGGTAATAACCTAGCCAATGCCTCCAATCCGATCTATGCGCGCCAACGCATCAAGGTCAACTCCGCCATCACTATTCCCACCGAAAAAGGCCCGCAAGGGTCCGGTGCCGAAGTAGCACGCTTAGAGCAAGTGCGTGACCAGGTGTTGGATAAATCGCTGATCTCTGAGAAGAGCGTTACCCAATATTTTCAAGCCAAACAGCTTTACCTGCGCCGCGCTGAGGCCGGTCTAGGACAGACAGTGGACAGTCAAACCATCGATGCCGGCGGTGCTTATGGCACCTATGGCTTAGCCGAAGGCATGACCGAGCTGTTCAACTCGTTCCAGTCGCTTAGTGTTTCCCCCACCTCCACCGCTGAACGGCAAACAGTAATTTTCAATGCGCAAAAGGTAGCCGATAAATTTAACACAGTCGACCGGCGCCTCTCCGATCTGCGCACGGCGATCAATGATGAAGTGCAGGACGTCATTAAAGACGTCAACTCCAAGCTGAAGGAGCTGGCGTACACTGCTATCAATATCGGCAACATCGAGTCCGTAGAAGGAGCAGCTAACGAGGTAAGAGATTCCTTACAGGCTTCCATGGAACAGCTCTCAGAGTACGTCAACATCTCCACCACCACCAATGAAGATGGCCAACTCAACGTCTTTGTCGATGGGATGCAAATGATTACCGAAAACGTCCTGACCAACTCGGTGAAACTTCATACCGATGGCGATGGCATGTATTACGTAGCGGATAATACTAACGGCACTGTGTTTAGCCTCAAGTCCGGTTATCTCAAGGGCATGATTGATGCTCGCGATGTGGGCATCAAGGATCTCCGCACCAACATCAGTGCCATTGCAGAGGAGTTGATCACCGAGGTCAATAGCCTGCACCAGACCGGCTATGACCTATACGGGACCAATGACAACAGCGCAGGATTATTTACCGGTACAAACGGCTCTAACATGGGCGTGAATGCCAGTATCATTTCTGATCCACGAAAACTGCAGGGATCCAGCTCCGCTACCGAGGTGAGCAACAACGATGTCTTACGCTCCATCGCCGCCCTGAGCACCAAGACCGTCACGAACCTGAGCGGCATGACCTTTAGCGAGAATTACGGCAACACCGTCAGCCGGTTTGGCCAGGATCTGGCTCTGGCAACCTCGCAGTTAAACGACCAACAAACAGTCCAGAAAATGCTGGAGAAACAAAGGGAATCCATCATGGGCGTATCCGTGGATGAAGAAGTGGCCAACCTGGTGATCTACCAGCGCGCCTTTCAGGCCTCCGCCCGCCTGCTCTCCACCATGGATGATCTCATGCAGGATGTCCTGAACATGACCCGTTAAACCTCATGCGCGTCACGACCAACAGCTTTAACAACGACCTACGCCACAACATCACTCGGCTAGCCGAGCGACAGCTGCGCCTGCAACAGCAGGTCTCCACCGGTCAACGCATCACTACTGCCAGTGATGATCCCAAGGCGATGCGGCGCGTGCTCGACCTTCGCAACCAACAAGGCCAGCTTCGACAGTATCAAGATAACATTACCACGGCGCGTGAAAACACAAACGTCGTGTACTCCACCGTTCAGGGTCTAAAGAAACTAAGTGATCGTGCCTCGGAAATCGCCGTCATTGCTGATGGTGCCAAGGGCCCCAGTGCGCTGAATGCCTACGCCAAGGAAGTGGATCAGTTAATTGAGGAAGCCGTGCGTCTCGCCAACAGTAAGCACCGTGAAGTCTACATTTTTTCCGGTACAAAGGGATCTACCCAAGCCTACACAGCCACCCGCGACGGCACGACAAATCAAATTTCAGGTATCTCCTTCGAGGGTAATGAATCCTCCGCCAGGATTGATATTGCCCCTCACTCAACTGTGGAAGCCAATTACTCCGCAGAAGGGAGCAATGGTATTTTTAAAACCACTACCGCGGGCACCGATTTTGTCGGTAGCCTGATTTCCCTGCGCGATCAGCTTACCACTGCAGCCAGTAGCACGGCGACTGAATCGGAAAAAAGCATGGCCCTTACCACCATCAAGGGAACCCTGGTGGCTAATCTGGATAAGAGCGAACTGAATTTTATCGAGCACTTCAGCAGCATTGGCGCAAAGCTGTCGCGACTGGAAACCTCTGAAACCATCACCACGCAGCAAATTGCCGCCGTGGAGCCATTGATCTCTAATGAAACCGACGTGGACCTAGCTGATACTCTCGTCCGCCTTAACGAGGTCCAAAACGCCTACACCGCGGCCCTCCAGTCCGGAAGCATGCTCCTGCGCACCTCCTTGCTGGATTACCTGCGATAACCAATATTGAAGAAATCACCATGCCGATTCCCATCCAGATGGCAACAATGAGCCAAAACCACCTCGCGGTGGAACAGCTCGCGCAGAACAATAAGTTGACCGAAGCCGAGAAAATTGGTGAGGTGGCAAAGCATTTTGAGGCCATGCTTCTCCGGCAGTTTCTCAACGAAGGCACCCGGCCCATGTTGAGCCAAAGCGAGGGTATGAACCCCGCCCAAAAGAGCATTTATCAGGACATGATCACCAAGACGCTGGCCGAAACCATCAGCCAATCCGGCGACTTCGGACTAGCACAGGCCTTCCGTCACCAGCTCATGCCCCGCAATCTCGCTCAGGCCGAAGCGCAAGCCCAGGCCCAAGCCGATCAACCGAACCATGAATGAGGAACTCAACAACCTGATTGCTATCCTGCGCGAAGAACTCACGCAGTACGGTGAAGTGTTGGCCCTCATGCAAGAACAGCAAGAGCTGATCATCAACCGTGCCGCCAACGAGTTGCTCATCAACCTCAATACCGTCAACTCCCAGATGGAACAAGTGGCACAAGTACGGCAACAACGCGAACTGGCCCGGCAACAACTGGTCGACTCTCTGGGTGGCACCGAAGAGACCACCTTCCGGCAAATGACCGAGATGCTCCCGGCTGAAGTGCAACCCCTGATTGATGCGCTCGTGCAGGAAATCAACCAGATGCTGCAAAACGTTCAGAAATGGCTCCGGCAAAACCACATCTTGCTGAAGCGCTCACTGGATTTGATGCAGACCATCATGAAGAACATGTTCCCCAGCTCCAGTGCCGTAGCCGGCACCTACGGGCGCAGCGGACAGGTTTCTCCAATCAACCCGCCTCCCAGCTCATTGTACGAAGGAATCATCTGATGCAACCGTCCCGCCCCATAACCTTGGTCTTGACCGCGCTGCTGGCGATGAACTTGGCGTCCGCAGAGATAGACCGGCCCCGCGGCGGTCCCAAGCTCGGTTTGCTCACCATCACGCAAGCCCAGGCCAAGCCCGGGTACCTTAACGAAGGCGAACCCTTTGCCTTGCGCAAGGCCCCGCAACTGCGCCCGCCGGCCTATGCCCTACCCGCGCTGCCTATCGCACCCGATCCACAGCCGCTCCCGCTTGCCGCCAGCACACCGGCTCAGCCGCTCAATCCCGCCCAAGGCGGCGGCCGACCGCCGGCGCCTGGCATCACCATTCCCGCCATGCGCGTGGCCCCCATCCAACCCTTTACCATTGAAGCCCGGCCTACCTTTGTAGCCCCAGGCCAAATGATTCAGTCTGGAGCACCCGCCGGCATGAACGTATCCGGGCTAAGGCAAGCCACACCGCAAAATGCCTTTTTAAATCCGGAAATTCTCCAATACTTTAATGCCGACGCCAACGGCACCTATCGTAGCCGCATCCGGCTGGATGCCAATTCCCTCTTTACCTTACCCAGCATGAACCCACTACTACAACGCAGCGGCAGCACCACCTACCAAATCAAATGAAAACTGTTCGGCAAATCCTGTTGATGCTCGCCAGCGTAGGATCGCTCAGCGCAGCCGAAACTCCCATAACCGAAAGCACGGACTGGGGTCTCACCGGCATTCGCACGCCGTTGGAGGAATACGGCCTGACCATCGGCGATGTCACCGTCAGCCGCATTTTTAATCCGGTCGGTCAATTGCGCCCCGAAGACACCGTATTGATCAGCCGACGCCTTACCCAAATCACCAACCCATGGCAGGAACTCACTCCCGGCACCGGGCTGATTGTGAACGGCAAAAAGGCAGTCATCACCCAAATCACACCCGATGCCCCGCCCGCCATCAAAGGAACCGATTTATCGGTCGAAGTGAACGTTAAGGAAATTGCAGGCCCCGATCATTCCTTTAAGTGGGAACAGCAACTTCATAACCTGAATGCCGCCGAAACCGCTCCCGCTCGCGCGGCCACGGTGCAATTGTTAAAGGATCAACTCCGGGTGGGCACTCATCTCTTGTTGAGTGGCAACCGCGTGATCGTGTCCAAGCGGCAAATCGCCTATAACTCCCCCACTTCCACCGCCAACAAGGATCTTACGATTGCCGCCAACTACTACAAACTTATTGGTGGCCGCGGCCAACTTACCGGCACACCCACCGGCAGTGAAAGCATCACCGACGGGGCGTGGAATCTAAAAGACGGCGCACTATCCCTCGCGCAAAACACCGCCCAGTTGGTGACCTGGAAATTCCGCCCGCCCAAAGAAGATCCGGATTTGATTCCCCGCATCACCGTACTCCATCGCATTCGAGGCGTACTGGCCAATCTCGAGATGCCTGATGAACGCACCGCTCGCGCCGAGATCCATGCCACCTATGATGGCCAGGTGCACATCCACCAGTTCCAGTGGCAGCAGCGCTTTGACAATAAAAACCGCCCTAGCTGGCAGCTTTCCGGGACTCAGGATGATTTCGTGGAACTGCAACGAGTTCACGACACCAACATCAGATTTACCATCACGCCGGATTCGCTACTACGCGCCAACAGCGCCGCCCTCAAGTTTTTCCAAACTCGCAAAAGAAACACCGGCGTTCTGCAACTTTCCAGTAATACACTGGATCCCGCCACACTAGAGCAGCAGATAAATAGCCTGAAGCAGATCGTGGAATCGGACGCCTCTGAAACCATCAAAATGGATGCCAAACGGCAGGCGGTGATTTATCTCGCGCGATTCTACGAGCATCAGGCTGTCTCACTACAAGCGGACCAGCAGGAACAACAATTTCGGGCCGCCATCAAGCAACGCGAAGCCCAGCACTACGAACGCATAGCGTGGCTGAACCGCCGGAAAATGGAGCTGCTCCAGACCAAAGCCACCCAGCCATTTTCCGCCGAGCCCGAGGCCAGCCAACCCGATGACCTCACCGTGCCCGATCTTTCCATCAACCAAATCTATGACGAGCTAAACGCGTACCCGGCTCAAGTGCTGGCCTTGCCCGAAGCCGCCCTGGCCCTGCGCCATGCCGATTTACTCCGCCAAACCGTGGCCTTGGAACGCACCGCACAACTCCTGCGCCAACATGCCACCAAGCTGATTCATCCCGAAACCAAACCCGCCGAAGGAGAGATCCCCGAACAAATCGCGCGCAACTTCGCGCTCGCATTGCAATTCTGGTCCGAATACATCCACCGCAGTGAAGGGCTGATGAAAGGCCAGCCGCAATTGGCCGAAAAAGGCGTGATTGCCAACCGACCAGCGCCCGACCCGTACATCCCTGAAATCCTCCTGCGACAGGCGTGGATTTACCGCCAGCTCGGCCAAACCGAACGGGCCATTTCCACCAACTTCGATGTACTCACGGCCACCACACAGCAAAAAATCACCAACCTAACACGGTTCAACCGCATCGCTAATCTTGCATACAGCCAAATCGCCAACGCTTATTATGAAACGGCCGAGCTTCCTGAATCTTATCAGGAATCGATCGATCGATTTTCCAACATGCTGCGTGGCCGACAGGAAATTGATCATACACAAGTTGAGCTGAAGCTCCTACGCTCACTCTTCAAGTCCGACAATCAATCCCGCCAACAAATCCGCCGGCTCGAGCGCCAGCTCGAAAACGCCAAGAGGGAACTGGCCCAGCAACAACCCGGTACACCCGAAGCCATCCTGCAACGCAACATCTTTGAGAACGAACGCAAACGCATCCTCGGCGAGATAGCCATTATCGAGAAAACCCGGTCCGAAAACTGGACCCAGCTCAAGGATCACGCCACCGCCTTTATCAACCGCTACTCCGAAGAACAGCCCGACCTACGTTACGATGGCGAGGTGCGCTACTACCAAATCATGGCGCACAAAGCGCTCGACAACGAGGAACACGTCCGGCGCGGCATGGAGGTATTGCTGGAAATTGAATCCACCCCCGAAGAGCTTCGCCAAGCATGGTTTGCCACCCGCGTGCGCGTGGTGATTGATGTCGCCAACCTGCTCTTCTCCGAAGCGGTGAAAGCCGAAATCCACCGCACGCTCCAGCCCAACCCCGACCCCGCCGCGCCTCACGCGCTGGCTGAAAACTTGCGCGCCGCCATTCTCTACTACCAGTGGGCCCTGAACCATGACCAAGCCTACCGCAGCCAGATTATGCTGCGCCAGCAAATCGCCTTTTGCCAGGAACGTCTGAACGAACAGGAGGCCGCCAAGAAATCCTTCGAGGAAATCAACGAACTCTGCGAAATGCACCCGAGCGACCTGAATCCCACACTTAAAATGGTGAAGATGCTCACTGGCTTTCGATTGGAAAACCTAGAGAAGAAAATCCAGCAAAAACGCGACGCAAAAAATCAACCCACTAATCCCGACTGAGCCGGACCTTATCAGACCCCACTGAGTAATGAGCTTCCCCCCTGACTCTCATTCCACTGGCGGCACGAATTCCTCCCATGAGGAACTCGTGGCGTTGGCCTATGCCCTGCAATCCCACATCGAACTGTGCGGCGAAATTCTCGCCGTGGTGCAGCAGGAACATCAACAACTCAAAACTAATCAGGTCGAGGATGTCACCCAACTGCAGGAAGCCCGCCAAGGTATGCTGGAGCGGCTCACCACTGCGCAGGCGGAGATTGTGCGCCACAAAAATTCCTGGATGACCCTGACCGAGGTACAAAAACAATCGATGCCCGAGATCGGCCAGCGCCTGCAGCATTGCACCGATCTCATTATGAAGATAGTATCGCTCGATCGCGAAAACGAGCAGCTCATGCTCCGCAACAAACTCGTGCCGCCCAGTCATTTGCCGCCGGCCGAGCGCCAGAACCCCAACCTCGTCGCCAAGCTGTACAAGGATCAGCCGTAGCATGCCCGTTGAGAAAGTCATCATGGTCGCTCAGGAGGAATTCCTCCGCAAACAGGTCGCCCAGTTCCTGCGCAAAAAGCGGATCGACGTTGCCGAATGCGGAAGTATCCAGGAGGCGCACGATTATCTCGGCAAAGGTAATTTCGATTTGATGCTGCTGGACGAATCGTTGCCCGATGGTAGCGGCCCGGAATTTCTCGTGGAGGTGAACCTGCGTCCGTCCAAGCCGATGGTGGTGATGATGGGTGCCGAAGGCTCGGTGGATACCGCCGTAAAATGCATGAGCGAAGGCGCCTTCGATTATCTGCTCAAGCCGTTCTCCAATGAACAGGTGGAGATCATCCTGCGCAAAACCGAGCAATTCGCGCAGATGCTCAATGTCAACCAGTTCCTCACCCAGCAAGAGGCCGAGGATACGGAGAACGAAATTCTTGGCGGCTCGCCTTCCACCGAGCAACTGCGTAAACTCATCCGGCGCGTAGCGCAAACCGATGCCACCGTGCTGATCCAAGGCGAGAACGGCACCGGTAAGGAACTGGTCGCCCGCGCCATGCACAAAAATTCTTCCCGCAAAGACGGCCCGTTCATTAAGCTTAACTGCGCGGCCCTGCCGGAGAACCTCGTGGAGAGCGAACTTTTCGGGCACGAAAAAGGCTCTTTCACCGGGGCCACCAACAAACGCGAAGGTCGCTTCGAGCTCGCCCATGGCGGCACTATTTTTCTTGATGAGATCAGCGAGATGTCGCTCCCGCTCCAAAGCAAACTGCTACGCGTGCTGCAGGAACGCGAATTTGAGCGCGTCGGCGGCAATCGCACGATCAATGTCGACGTGCGCGTCGTCGCCGCCACCAACCGCAAGCTCGAGCAAAGCGTAGAGAAAAAAGAGTTTCGGCAGGATCTATACTTTCGCCTCAACGTTGTGCCCGTACACGTGCCGCCTCTGCGCGATCGTGAAGGCGATATACAATTGCTTTCCGAGGCGTTCACCCAACGTTTCATCCGCAGCCACGGCGTCCCCGTCAAGGGCCTCACACCTGAGGCTGTCATCGCGCTTTCCAAGCATGATTGGCCCGGCAACATCCGCGAATTACAAAACGTCATCGAGCGTGCCGTGATCCTATGTGGTGAGGACGGCTACATTCACCCCGAACAACTCGGCCTAACCGCCCCACCCCAAGCTGGCGCCGGTGATGCGCCCACCGGCCCCATCGAGGAAGCCACAGCCCCCTCCACCGCATCAACTGCGGCCACCAATGACGCACCGGTAAAGTTGGCTGATCTGGAAAAACAACACATTCTCGCCACTCTCGCCCAATGCGAAGGCAACCGCACGCGCACCGCCGAGGTGCTGGACATCAACATCCGCACCCTGCGCAACAAGTTGAACGAGTATAAGGAAGCCGGCGAATCCGTCGATTGATCCCCCATGTTGGAGGAGAATTCACCGCAACTCACCGATCTCCTTCAACAGGCACAAGCCGCCCGGCTCGCCAATCAATTGGACCACGCCGCCCGGCTTTTGGGTGCCGCGTTTGAAAAATATCCCGATGCCCTGCCCGTCGCCAAGGAACTTGCCCTCCTCCATCAACAACGCGGCGAATGGCCCGAAGCCCGCGATTGCCTCGAGTTGATCCTCGCGCAGGAACCGCAAAACGCCCAGGCCCTCAATGTGCTGGGCCATATTTGCCACGTTCAAGGCCACTTAATCGAAGCCCTCGGGCACTGGCAACAAGCCGTGGAGATTGCGCCAGATTACGCGGAAGCCTGGCAAAATATCGGCCTTGCTCACGAACATCTTGATCAACAACCCGAAGCGATAGCAGCCCATCAACAGGCTGTTCGACTGCTGCCCGATAATGCCCGCGCCCACCGGCTGCTGGGCATGGCTCAGCTCGATTACGGATTGTTGCCGGCCGCCAATCATTGTTTCGATCGCGCGCTGGCCTTGACTCCCGATGATCCGGAAAATCAATGGCAACATTTCTTCATCCGGGCCTTGGCTGGAGATTTCCCTCAGGCTTGGCCGCTGTACGAATGCCGTTTTCAGTTACCCGGGCGCACCACACCGGAGCATGATTTCCCACAACCGCGCTGGCAGGGCGAACAACTGGCCGGCCAAACTCTACTGCTCCATGCCGAGCAAGGCTATGGCGATACGCTTCAGATGATCCGTTATCTGCCCCGTGTGTCTGAGCGCGTAGAGCGTTTAATCCTCTGGGTCCCCGAGCCTTTGGTGCCTCTTCTGCAAACGATGCCGGGAATAGATGAAGTAGTCTCTCGCAAGACCGATGCCCTTTCCTTTGAGGTTCATCTGCCGCTTATGAGTTTACCCGGGATTTTTGAGGATTCACTCGAAACCATCCCCAAGACCGTCCCCTATCTCGGCAACCCCTCGCCCAGCGCCCAGCCTCCCCGCAAAGTCGGTCTGGTATGGGCCGGCTCGGGCAGTCAACCGTTGGATCGCCGCTCCATCCCGGTAACCGATTTGGCACCCCTTTTGGAAGCCCCCGTGGAATGGCACAGCCTCCAATGGGGCCAAACTGCCCCGGGCTCATTACACGATCATTCGTCGGAACTGACCGATTTCGCTGCCACAGCCGAACTCATTCAGACACTCGATCTGGTCATCAGCGTGGACACTGCCGTGGCGCATCTGGCCGGGGCCTTGGGGAAACCCGTGTGGATCCTGCTCAGCCCCGCGCCCGACTGGCGTTGGGGGCACGAAGGCTCCGCCTCACCCTGGTATCCCACCGCCCAACTTCACCGCCGCGCATCAGGTCAAACCTGGCCGCAACTTCTTAAATCTCTTTCTCACAAGCTGGGTCTCGTCCAGTCATAAAAAAACGGGCGGTCCGAAGACCGCCCGCTGATTTATAGACCTCGTCGACTATGAGAGAAGACGCAGAGAGTTCTGCGGCAACATATTGGCCTGCGCAAGCATCGCCGTGCCGGACTGCACGAGGATGTTATAGCGGGCGAACTGCGTGCTCTCTTGAGCGACGTCCACGTCCTTGATACGGCTCACCGATGCCTGCAGATTTTCATTCAGGATGCTAACTTGCTCCTGAGTGAATTGCAGACGCTGGATGTTGGCACCCACCTTGGCACGGTGCGTCGCCACATTCTCGATGGCACTCTTAATGGTCGCTACAGCGTTGGAACTAGTCACCGTGAAGGCGCTGGCAATCACGCTGGTGACATCCACCGCGTTCAGGCTGCTGGCATTCAGGCTCCAGGTATTACCATCGCTGTCCTTTGTCACAGACAGAGCGGAACCACTGAAGAGGCTCACTCCGTTGAAGTCCTTCGTGCCGATGTCACTGATATAGTTCTTCAGCTCGGTGAACTCCGTATTATAGTTGGTCTTATCAGCCGTGGACTTGGTACCGTCCAGAGCCAAGGTGGCCAACTCACTCATGCGATCCAGAGCCTTACCGACTTTTTGTAGAAAGCCGTCTTGGGTCTGGCTGTAGGACAGCGAACTGGTCAGGTTGTTTGCGACGCCACGATTACGCGAAATCTGCGCATCGAATTTGTTCGCAACAGCCAAACCGGCTGCATCATCGGCAGGATTAACAATCTTTGAACCCGAAGCGAGTCGGGACAGAGCCTTGTTAAGCTTGCTAGTGGATTCGGTAAGCGTCCGCATAGTGCTGAGCGCTCCGACGTTTGTGTTGATAACCATTGTTACAACTCCATTTGTACTGGTTTTAAAACGGCATCCCTGCCGCTGAAGCTTTTAGCGGGAGCTACAACCCACGTGAGTTACCGGGCGTCACGAGGCCTACAAACTTTATTCGACGGATGCGTCATAATCTTTAGACTTAATATCTACTTTTTTTAAAAAAATAGCAGATGGCCCGAGAGGGGCCATCCGCTGTAATGTTTATATCTTACTCATGACCCTTATTGAATGAGTCGCAGAGCGTTCTGCGGCAGCAAGTTGGCCTGAGCGAGCATCGCGGTGCCGGACTGCACAAGAATGTTGTAGCGCGCAAACTGCGTACTTTCTTCTGCCACGTTTACATCCTTGATGCGGCTCACCGTGGCTGACAGGTTCTCATTCAGGATACTAATCTGCTCCTGGTTGAATTGAAGGCGCTGAATATTAGCGCCCACTTTGGCCCGGTGTGTCGCCACATTTTCAATGGCACTGTTGAGCGTAGCCACGGCATTGGAGCTGGTTACTGTGAAGGCACTGGCAATCACGCTAGTGACATCCACTGCGTTCATACTACTAGCGTTCAGGCTCCAAGTGTTGCCTTCACTATCCTTGGTGACGGCCAGCGCAGTGCCGTTAAAGAGACTGACTCCGTTAAAGTCCTTGGTGCCGATATCACTGATGTAACTTTTCAGCTCGGTGAACTCGGTGTTGTAGTTGGCCTTATCAGCGGCGGACTTGGTGCCGTCCATTGCCATGGTGGCCAATTCACTCATCCTATCCAAGGCTTTGCCGACTTTTTGCAGGAATCCATCCTGAGTCTGGCTGTAAGAAACCGCACTGGTGAGGTTTTGAGCAACGCCGCGATTTCGCTGAATCTGGGCATCGAATTTGGAGGCTACAGCCAAACCAGCTGCATCATCCTGAGGGCTAACGATTCTGGACCCTGAAGCCAAACGGGCTAGGGACGCGTTCAAGCGCTGAGTTGATTCTCCCAAGTGACGCTGGGAGCTCACAGCACTAACATTTGTATTGATGATCATTTGACAATTCCTTTTGTCGTGTTGTCACGGCATCCTTGCCGTCAGAGCTTTAGTTCGGGCTGCTCCCTCCCGTGTGAGTTACCAAGCATCACAAGGCTTACACCATCTATATCGGTCGGCGGGTAGTAGACTTTAGAAAAAAAAAGGAGCCTCCGATGGGAGGCTCCAAAAATCTCTGTTTTTACGGGTTAAAAAGACGTTAACAATACACCAGACACAGGGGATTGATGGGCGTCATGTTATTAATGGAATGCACTTTATTGACGTGTTTCTCTTCCAAAATTAGGCCGGCATCGAGGAGTTTCATGTTGTTGGTATTGAAAATGGGCCGGGCCAATTCCATGCCGGGCTTGAGCTCAATGAGCAGAATCTCGCGTTCCCCACGGGGCATGCGGGTGAGCGGCACGGCTTGGACGAGGGCGCGGACGGCATCCGGATCGAAGACGCGATCAGCCAGCTCGGTTTCCATTTCGCGGATGAGCTGCATGTCGGCCATGTTTTGGTTGCAGTAATAAATGACCGGCGCCAACAGGCGGGATAAGCGCGGGATGGTTTCACCTTTGAGTTTGTCGGGGTATCCCGTGCCATCCCAGTTTTCATGATGATGCCGCACGATCTTGGCCACGGGCGCATAGCTCTCATGCAGGGCCAGAAGTGTTTCCTCCGCGATCTCAGGATGTTTCCGGATCACTTCCATTTCCTCGGGGGAACATTTGGCCGGGCTGCGCATCCAACGCCGCACCATGCCAATCTCGGAGTTCATGAGACCGATATCATGTGTTTGCGCGGCGAGATCTAGAGTGTGGGCATCGGTTTCGCTCAACCCTAGCGCATCAGCAATGGTGGCACACAGAGCTTTGGCGCGAAGGGCGGTATTGCCGAGGTTGGGGTGAAAGGTGTAAAGCATGCGGTTCATCGCGGTGAGGGCAATGTCTTCCTCGTCACTAGAAAATGACACAGCCACTCGTGGCTTGGCGGCCGGGGCCTCGCCGGATGCGGCATCGCCGTCTTCGTCGGGGGCGGCCAGATTCGCATTGGCTTGGGTGACGGATTGTTCGGCAACTTGCAGTTTATCGGTCAGGGTTTGGATTCGGTTTTCCTGAGCCTCAATTT
>CEUM01036072.1_pt1 | contig 20841 bp, 18 predicted proteins | sample 356421 | NCBI WGS metagenome assembly CEUM01 (sample SAMEA2622716, study PRJEB7988) | marine metagenome | biome: marine biome (ENVO:00000447); feature: surface water layer (ENVO:00002042); material: "saline water (ENVO:00002010), including plankton (ENVO:xxxxxxxx)" | depth 5 m | reverse complement strand
CGATCACGCGTCAGGTTGCCCAGCCGAGCGCCGCAGGGCCGTCAAAGAAACCGATACGGTTCGTGTCCGAATCGGTAGTGGCATCGAGTAATGCCCGGGATATCGCCATCGGCGGAATTCGCTGCACAATATGCCGACGGGGCGTCAGCACAGAACGGTTTGCCGTCAGTCCGAAGGGCGGCTGTCGGCGAAGGCCGGGTGGGTGGCATTGAATACCTCCAGCCACGCTACCAGCGCGGGGAATTCCGGCCGCCAGTCGTACTGTTTGCGGAAATCCATATACTCCAGCGCGCAGGCAAGGCCGATACCGCCGACCGTCAGCAGATCGATCGCCGGCGGCGCGTCCGACATCGCTGCGAGCGCGCGCTGGATCTTGCCGCGCTGGAAATCGAGCCAGGGTTCGTAGGGCTCCTGGTCGGGCCGGTAACGGCCTTCGTATGTGACCAGGAGGGCGGCCTCCAGTATGCCATCCGCCATCGCGGCTTCGCGAAGCGCGTTAAACCGCGGGCCGGTGTCGGTGGGGATGATCTTACCACCGCCGGCGAGGGTGTCGAGATACTCTAGGATTACACGGCTGTCGAAAAGTGCATCGCCGTCGTCGCGCACCAGCGCCGGGACTTTCGCCAACGGGTTGAGGCTTCGAATATGATCTTCGCTGTCCGGATCGCCGATGTCGATCCGGCCGGATAGGCCGAGATGGGCGATGGCGAACGTGCCCTTTCGTCCGAACGGGGACGGACCGCGCATCAAAAGTTTCATGGTCATGGGACGTTCTCCGGCTGCAAACTACTGTGCCCTCTTTTCCGTTGGCTCGTCGCGATGGTCAAGCACAGGTTGATTCGTGCTAGACTCAATCCGCTTCCGAAATGAATTGCAGGCGTCCTGCGCCGGAATACAAACCCGCGATATGCCCGTTTACCTTAACCAGGATGATGCGCTTTCTCTTTGGCGCGACGCGCTGAGCGCCAGCGTCCGGGGCGACGGCCCGGATTTGTCGGCGCGGCAGATGTCGATCCTGCTGACGGTCTACACGCTGCAGCCGCCGCACACTGTGCGCGGCCTTTCGGAATCCCTGAATATCTCCAAACCGGCTATTTCCCGCGCCCTCGACCGGCTCGAACAGCTCGGTTACATCCGCCGCCGGCGCGACGATTACGACCGCCGCAGCGTTCTGGTACAGCGCACCGTAAAGGGCGCGGTGTTTTTGTCAGAATTCGCCGAGCAGGTGTCGGAAGCGGGCCGCGAGCTGGACAGCCCCACCCCTTTCGAAGCCGGTGTCCCGCAGGCCGACGACACGGTTTTCTGAGCCGTCCCTTCGGCCACGCTGGACTGAGCTAAGCTGATCGAACGAGAACAGGACATGATCAAACTGTTTGTCCTCGCCATGCGCAAAGATATTCCCGCCTCTAGGGCGTAGGAGACACTCTTGGCCTGTCCGACGTTTTAGTTGGACGTGAAGAACATGTTCTGAGGAGGGTTCCGGATGTTTGAAGCAGAGACCGCGCTACAGTGCTATGTGCCGACGGCGTCGGTGTCGACGGCTTGAATATCGAACGCTGCGGCCATTAAGGCCCGGGTGTAGTCCTCGGCCGGATTGTCGAAGATTTTCGCTGCCGGCCCCTGTTCTACGACCTTGCCGCCTTTCATGACGATCAGTTCGTCAGCAAGCGCGCGGATGACCTTAAGATCGTGGCTGATGAAAAGATAGGCGAGGTTATACTTGTTCTGGAGATCGCGCAGGAGGTCGACGATCTGCGCCTGTATCGACACGTCCAGCGCCGAGGTCGGCTCGTCGAGGACGATGAACTTGGGTTTCAGGACGATGGCGCGGGCAATGGCTATACGCTGGCGTTGGCCGCCGGAAAATTCGTGGGGATACCGGTCCTGCGCTTCCGGCGGCAGACCTACCTCGGTCAGCGCAGTCGAAATCACGGCGCGGCGTTCGTCATAAGTGTCGCGCGCAAGGTCATGCAGTCTCAGACCTTCCTCGATGATCTGGCCTACGGACAGGCGCGGCGACAGCGAAGAGAACGGGTCCTGGAATACCACCTGCATCTGCTTGCGCAGCGGACGCATCTGTTTGAAATCGTATTCGTCTATGCGTTCGCCGTTGAATGTGATTGCCCCGCTGCTGCTTTCCAGCCGCAATAGGCCCATAGCCAGCGTCGTCTTGCCCGACCCGGATTCCCCCACCACGCCGACGTTATGACCTTCGCGTACCGTTACGTCGACCCCGTCTACCGCCTTTACATGGCCAACTGTCCGCCGCAGCAGGCCCTTTTTGATGGGAAACCACACCCGCAGGTCATCGGCCTTGATAACCGGCGCGGCGTCGTCCTGTGCTGGCAAGGGATTGCCCTTTGGTTCGGCGGCGAGGAGATGCTGCGTGTATTCGTGCCGCGGGTCGGCGAACAAGGAATCCGTGTCGCCGGTCTCGACGATCCCGCCGTCTTTCATCACGCAAATCCTGTGCGCCACCTTGCGCACGATACCGAGGTCATGGGTAATCAGCAGGATAGACATGCCCCGGCTTTGCTGGATGTCGCGCAACAGGGCGAGAATCTGTGCCTGGATGGTGACGTCTAGCGCCGTTGTCGGCTCGTCCGCGATCAGCAGATCCGGATCGTTCGCCAGCGCCATAGCTATCATTACGCGCTGGCGCTGCCCGCCGGACAGCTGATGCGGATAGGCGTTTAGCCGTTCCTCGACGTTGGGCAGGCCGACCTCGGTCAGCAGCTCGATGATGCGGGCGCGGGCCGCCGCCTTGTCCAGGTTTTTATGCAGAAACAGGATCTCGCCGACCTGCTTTTCGATCGTGTGCAGCGGGTTCAGCGAGGTAAGCGGTTCCTGAAAAATGATGGCGATGCGGTCGCCACGGATCTGCTGTATACGCGACGACGGCGCATCAATCAGTTCCTCGCCCAAGAACTCGATCGACCCGGACGGATGGCGCGCGGTCGGGTAGGGCAGTAACTGCATGATCGAGAGCGCGCTGACCGATTTACCCGAACCGGATTCGCCGACCAGCGCCACGGTTTCGCTGCGCCCGATATCTAAAGACACGTTGCGTACGGCCCGAACTTCCGAAGCACCCCCGCCAAATGATACCGACAGGTCGGAAATCCGAATCAGCGGATCATTGGCGGTCGCATCAGTCATTGAACGTCTTTCGCGGATCGAATGCGTCGCGAACGGCTTCGCCGACGAAGACAAGCAACATCAGTACCAGCGAAATGGAAATCGTTGACGTCAGGCCGAGCCACGGCGCTTGCAGATTGGTTTTCCCCTGCTGCAGCAATTCGCCGAGCGACGGGGAGCCCGGCGGGAGGCCAAGACCGAGGAAATCAAGCGCAGTCAGGCTGGTGATCGACCCGGTCAAGATGAAGGGCAGGAACGTCAGTGTCGCGACCATGGCATTGGGCATCACGTGCCGGAACATGATGGTGAAGTCGCCCACGCCCAGTGCCCGCGCCGCCCTGACGAAATCGAAGTTGCGGGCGCGCAGAAATTCGGCCCGCACGACGCCCACTAGCGCGGTCCAGCCGAACAACAGCAATATAAATAGTAGCGTCCAGAACCCGGGGACGATGACGCTTGATAGAATGATCAGGATGTAGAGTTGCGGCAGGCCGCCCCATATTTCGATAAAGCGCTGGAGCAGTAGGTCCAGCAAACCGCCGAAATAGCCCTGGAGGGCACCGGCAACGATCCCGATGATCGAACCCAAAACCGTCAGAATCAGGCCAAAAAGGACCGATATCCGAAACCCGTATATCACCCGTGCCAGTACGTCACGGCCCTGGTCGTCGGTGCCCAGAACGTTATCAGCAGATGGCGGCGCCGGCGCTGGAACTTTCAGGTTCAGGTTGACCGTGTTGTAACTGTATTCGATCAGCGGCCAGACCATCCAGCCGCCTTTGTCGGTGATCAGTCCCTGCACGTCAGGTTCGCGGTACTCGGCCTCTGTCTCGAAATCGCCCCCGAACACGGTTTCCGGGTAGGTGTTGAATACTGGTGTGTAGACCGAGCCTTGATACCAGATGAGCAAGGGCCGGTCGTTGGCGATGAATTCAGCAGGCAGGGTGCCGAGAAACAGCACCAGGAAAATCCAAAGAGACCAGCGACCCCGCCGGTTACGTTTGAAGTTGGCAACCCGCCGGGCATTCAGAGGCGAAATACGGAATCCCAACAAGGTGTGACGCGTCACCGGCGCAGTATGATCGTTCGCCGCCGTCGAAGCGATCTGATTAGCCTCAGACATGGCGGCCCTCGAAATCGATGCGCGGGTCGATGATCGTGTACATCAGATCGCCGACCAGGTTCATCACCAGCCCTAACAGGGTGAAGAAATAAACAGTCGCGAACATGATCGGGTAATCGCGCTTGATCGCCGCCTCGAAACCCAGCAGGCCGAGTCCGTCGAGCGAGAAGATGATCTCGATCAGCATCGCCCCGGTGAACAGGATGCCGACGAACGCGCTGGGGAAGCCAGCGATGACGATCAGCATGGCGTTACGGAATACGTGGCCGTACATCACGCGCTTTTCGCTCAACCCCTTGGCCCGCGCCGTCTGGACGTAGAGCATATTGATTTGGTCAAGATAGGAATTCTTGGTCAGCATCGTCAGCGACAAAAATCCGCCCAGCACCAGTGCCGTTACCGGCAGAACCAGGTGCCACAGATAGTCGAGAATCTGGCCGCCCAGCGACAATTCGTCGAAATCCTCCGAGACCAGACCGCGCAGGGGGAAGATGTCGAGGAAACTGCCGCCCGAGAACAGGACGATCAACAGGATCGCAAGCACGAAGGATGGGATTGCGAACCCGATGGTGAGCAGCGTTGTGGTCCAGACATCGAACCGGGTGCCGTCCTTCAACGCCTTGCGGATGCCAAGCGGGATACACACAAGGTATATGATCAGTGTAGTCCACAGCCCGAGCGAGATGGATACCGGCATTTTTTCCAGCACCAGGTCGATAACCGTTTCGTCGCGGAAAAAGCTAGTGCCGAAATCGAACACGATAAAGTTAGCGATCATGTCGAAAAATCGTTCGTGCATTGGCTTGTCGAACCCGAACTGTTTTTCAAGCTCCTTGATAAAGTCCGGATCAAGGCCCTGCGCTCCACGATAGCCGCTGTCGGCGGTGTTGGCACCGCCCGCCGCCTGCGACGCCCCGCCCGATACTTCCGACCCGCCGCCGCTGATGCGGCCTGTGGTGCCGGCGTCGGTCCCCGAAATTTCGGCGATGATCTGTTCGATCGGCCCGCCAGGTGCGAGCTGTACGATGGCGAAGTTGATCACCATGATGCCCAGCAGTGTCGGGACAATCAGCAGGAGTCGGCGAACGATGTAAGCGAGCATGGGTCGGTGTGGCTCCCGGTCAGTTCTGGCCGGGGGGTGGCAGCGCGCCGGGCGGCGGGGGCGGAGCGATCCCGTTTTCGATCATCTCGGCCTTCTTCTCGTCGTACCACCAGGTGTCGATCACGCCGGGGTCGAATTTCGGCGACTTGGAGGGGCGGTTGAACTTGTTCCAGTAGGCGACGTTGTGCACGCCCTTGTACCACTGGGTGACGACATAGCGGTTCCACATCAAAACCCGATCCAGCGCGCGGGTGGCGACGATCAGGTCGTCGCGGGATTTCGCGGTCACGACCTTCTCGATCAGTGCGTCGACGGCGGGATCCTTTACGCCGCCGATGTTGAAGGAACCCGGCACTCCGGCAAGTTCCGAACTGAAATAGTTTCGTTGTTCCAGCCCAGGGGTCAGCGGCTGGGCGATCCGACGGATGACGATGTCGAAATCGAAACTGTCCTGCCGGCGTTTAAAGTTCGCTACGTCGACGATGCGGATAGTGGCCTGTATGCCGAGGCGTTTCAGATTCTGGATATAGGGATTGAGAATCCGTTTGAAGCTGGACTCGAACAGCAGGAATTCAATCGTCAATGGTTTTCCGTTCTTCCCGGTCAGGGCGCCGTTTTTGATAGCGTAGCCTGCCTGTTTCAGTAACCGGTTGGCCTTGCGCAGATTGCCACGGATGCGGCCCGACCCGTCCGTCGCCGGCGCCGCGAACGGTGCCTTGAAAACCTCGTCCGGGATCTTTCCGCGGAACGGTTCCAACAGCGCCAGTTCCTCTTTGCTCGGCGGTTCCTTGGCCGCGAGGTTGGAATTTTCGAACATCGAATTTGTGCGCTCGTATAGGCCGTAGAACAGCGTCCGGTTAGTCCATTCGTAGTCGAAGGCCAAGTCCATCGCCACCCGCAGGCGAATGTCCCGGAATTTTTCACGCCGTAGATTGAGGATAAACGCCTGCACGCCCGACGGTGTTTCATCCGGCAGGGTTTCGCGGACTATCAGCCCGTTATTGACCGGCGGCTTGTCGTATTGCGTCGCCCACTGGCGGGACGTGAACTCCTCCCGGTAATCGTATTGGTTGGAAAAGAAGGCCTGAAACGCTACTTCCCGGTCGCGGTAATACTCGACGGTCACTCGGTCGAAATTGAACCGGCCCCGGTTTACCGGCAGGTCTTTCGCCCAGTAATTTTCAGCGCGCTGATAGGTGATTGACCGGCCGGGCTCGAATTTGCCGACCTTGTAGGGCCCGCTTGCCAGCGCCGGTTCGAACGACGTTTTTTTGAAGTCGACCTTGTCGTAGTAGGTCTTCGACAGAACAGGCAATGCGGCGAGCCGGGTTGGCAGGTCGCGATGAGTGCCTGGTTTGAAATAGAACTTCACGCGCGACGGCGATGTCGCTTCGGCTCGGTCGACATCGCGGAAATTGACGCGGTAGCGAGGGTGGCCGTCTTTTTTTAGCGTATCGAAGGTGAATACAACGTCGGCGGCGGTGATGCGCATGCCATCGTGAAACTTCGCCTGCGGATTTATGTTAAACGCCACCCAGCTTTTGTCGTCCGGCACTTCGACCGTTTTTGCCACCAGCCCGTAATAGGAATCCGGTTCGTCCGTCGAGCGCGCCATCAGCGTATCGAACAGCAGCGGTTCAGCCAGAAGCTCCTTACGGCCCTTAAGGATAAACGGGTGAAGGGTCTCAAAGGTGTCCAGTCCCGGGATTTTTATTGCACCGCCCTTGGGCGCGTCCGGGTTGACGTAGTCAAAATGCATGAAGCCGGCGGCGTATTTCAGATCACCGAATACGCTGAGCCCGTGCCGCGGTTCGGGGTCCGCGGCGATGGCCGGTGCCGTCAGCAGCAAGGCTGCGGCGATACCCGAAATTAGCCGATTCATTGCGCGGTCATCTTACGCTGCCGGACCGTGCGGGCGTTAACGCTTTTTCCTGCTCTGCTTCAGCGCCGCGTCCTTGGCCGGATCGATCCACCAGCTCATCGAATCAGCGCCGTATTTTGCGTGTTCCGGAATGCCGAATCTGTTCCAGTATGCCAGGCGATCGACGCGCACGTGCCATTGCGGCACGACGTAGTGACCCCACAGTAGCACCCGGTCTAGTGCGCGGGTCGCGTCGACCAGCGATTTCCGGTCCTTTGCGTCGACGATTTTTTCGATCAGCGCGTCGACTGCCGGGTTCTTGATGCCGATCAAGTTTCGGCTACCGGGGCGATCTGCGGCAGCTGAGCTCCAGTAATCGCGTTGTTCGTTGCCGGGAGATTCCGATTGGCCGAAGCTGCTTATGATCATGTCGAACTCGAAGCCGCGTACCCGGTTGATGTACTGTGACTGGTCTACCGTGCGGACGTTTGCCGTGATGCCTAGGCGTTTCAGATTTTTAACGAAAGGTGCCGCGATGCGTTCGAATGCCGGGCTGACGAGCAGGATTTCGAATACCACCGGCTTGTTGGTTTTTGGCGAAATTGCCTTGTTCTTTTCGATCTTGTATCCCGCCGCCTTCAAAATTTTCAGGCCTGTGCGCAGGTTGCGGCGAATGTTACCCGTTCCGTCGGATGCCGGCGGCGCGTATATCGCGGTAAAGACCTGATCCGGAATTTTGCCGCGCCACGGTTCGAGCAGGGTGAGCTCCTCCCTCGTCGGAAGCTTGGTCGCTGCCAGTTCGGAGTTGGAGAAGAAGCTAATTGTTCGCGCATACTGCCCGTAGAAAAGGTTCTTGTTGGACCACTCGAAATCGAACGCATAAGCGATTGCACGGCGCAACTCAGCGTCCTGAAACATTGGGCGTCGGGTATTGAAGACGAACGCCTGCATTCCCGTGGGCCGCGCATGTCCAACCTCTTCCAGTTTTACGTGCCCATTCTTGCGGGCCGGGAATTCATACCCGGTTGCCCAAGTGAGCGAGGTGTTTTCGCGTCTAATGTCGTAGCGACCAGCTTTGAAAGCCTCCAGCGCGACGGTCTGGTCGCGGTAATAATCGATCCGGATGCGGTCGTAATTGTAACGCCCTACGTTGAGAGGCACGTTTGCCCCCCACCAATCCCTAACGCGTTCTAATTCGGCGAACCGCCCGGGTTCAAACTTGACGACCCGGTATGGTCCGCTACCCATCGGCGGCTCCAGCGTGGTTTTCGAAAAATCGCGCGTCGACCACCATTTCTTGGACATCACCGGGAGTTGGCCGGTGATGTGCGGCAGTTCGCGGTTGGGTGGGCCGGTGAATTCGAACCTGACCCTGTGCGGTCCCTGTTTTACGGCGCGGGCGATATTCTTGTAATAAAAGCGATAGAAAGGACGGCCGTCCTTTTTCAGGGAATTGAACGTCCAGATCACGTCATCGGCCGTCACCGGGGTGCCGTCCTGGAAGCGTGCGTCGGCGCGCAGATTGAAGGTGGCGTAGGAAAGATCGTCCGCTACCTCGACGCTATCGGCGATCTGGCCGTAACCCGCGGAAATCTCGTCCATCGGGCTGTCCATCAGGGTCTGATAGACCATCGAGGATGCGCCCGACGGATTTCCCTTGATGATGTAGGGATTGAACGTATCGAACGTGCCGATGCTGTAGCGTCGCAGCGTACCTCCCTTGGGCGCGTCCGGGTTGACGTAATCCAGCCGCTTGAAATCCGCCGGGTATTTAAGGTCTTCCAGCAGCGTCAGGCCGTGGCTGACGGTGGCGCCCGGTTTTCTGTCCTGTGCGAATGCGGGGGCGGCCAGCAGGGCGGCGGTCAGCACGATGGCGATCAGTCTCATGACGGTCTGTTCCCTGATTCTTACTGGCGTTAGATTGGATGCCTTGCTGGTAGGGGCAAGACCCTAACAAAAAGTTAATGCAGCAGATCCAGCAATTCCGCGTGAAGGCGCGCATCTCCGCAGGCGACGATAGTGCCGTCGGAAGCCAGTGTCAGCGGGTTCCCCTGCCAGTCCGTGACAACGCCGCCGGCTTCCTCGACCACGGGCGCCAGCGCCGCGAAATCGTATGTTTGCAGACCCGCCTCTACGACGGCGTCAACGAGACCGGTGGCGATCTGCGCGTAGGTATAGCAATCGCCACCATAGACCACGTGCCGGGCCGCCGCCGCCGTCTGCTTCCAGGTTTTCGCTCCGGTGAGATCGAACAGGTCGGGGGCGGTTGTGCCGATGGTGGCGTCCGCCAGCGTAGGACATTCGCGGACGCGGATAGGATTGCCGTTCAACGTGGCACCGTGGCCGCGGAGACCGATCCAGCGCTCGCCGCCGATCGGTTGATCGATGACGCCTAGAATGGGCGCGCCGTTGCAAACGAGGGCGATCAGCGTGCCGAAGATCGGTCGGCCCGTTATGAAAGATTTGGTGCCGTCGATGGGGTCGATTACCCAAACGTACTCTGCGCCGGTTTTCTCGCTCCCGAATTCCTCGCCTATGATTCCGTCATCGGGGCGGGCAGCGGCCAGTACCGCGCGGATGGCCTGTTCGGCTTCGCGGTCGGCGATGGTTACGGGGGAGGCATCAACCTTCGTATCGATCGCGATGGGCTGTCGGAAATAGGGACGAATTACATCTCCGCCGGCATCTGCCAGGCGATTCGCCAATTCGATAAGGTCTGAAGGAGCCTCGGTGGACATGGGCGCAGTCTGTCGCAAATCGGCTGTGTTTGGAAGGGATCGGGCTGTATTTATGCTCCGCGTTCCGATGCGGGGCGAGGCTTAGTGAACGATCGTGGCTGAAGGTGAGGACGATGCGGTCGGCGGTCGTGAAGTTTTTAGATAGCGGCGGCAGGATGCTGCGATAGAGAATCTCTTCGCCCTTCCTATTGAAGAAGCGGCCGACATTGGCCATGGTTTTTTCAGATCGATCGAGGCTCGGCAGAACGGCAGGCCCATTTCGACGGCCGGTGGCAACGCCGTGATCTTAGGATGCGTTCGCACCGACTGAGATGACCATGCTGTCTGTGTCGCCGAACGAACAGTCTGCGATGTTCAGCGTAGCTTTCGAGGGAAGACCGCCGTCCATGCACCCATTTCCCCTGAATTTAGGAGGTTTACCTGCCAGCCGATTTTCAACATGCGAGGGATCTTCTGCAATTGTCACCTTCCCTGTGTGTACGACCGCTAAAAACGACAGGTGAGAGCTTACCCTCATAGTGCGATGGTCTAAAATCAGCAAATATCTGTAGGATTACCTCGGTGTCTGAATACACTTACACGCGGTAGAATCGTGTTGAAGCCTATTTCAGAGGCGCCGGATTATCGCTCAGGCTGCGCAAGTAGGCGATCACGTTCGCCCGATCGCTGTCCTTCTTCAGCCCAGCGAATGACATCTTGGTGCCTTTGGCATATTTTTTGGGCTTCAGCAGGAACGCGTTGAGGTTTTCGTAGTTCCACGGCCTATCCGTCATGCCAGCAAGGGCGCCAGAGTACTTGTAGCCGCCGACCTCGCCCGGGGTGCGATTGACGATATTCCACAGATTCGGCCCGATGCCGTTTTTACCGCCGTTATTGACGGTGTGGCAGGACTTGCACTTGTTGAACACCCGTTTGCCCTTACCAACATCGGCAGAAGCAAGCATCGCGCCAATATCCTGCATTGGAGCGGGAGCCGACACGGCAGATTTGACTTCCTTAGCGACTGCGGCTGCTTTTTCCGCAACCTGAGAACCCGCTTTTTCCATCATGGCCTTTGCTTCTTCCAAGGCCTTCATCACTGCGTCGATCTCGGACTGGCTGGGCAGCGGCGCAGGCGTGTCGGAATTGCTCCGCAAATACGCGACCACGTTGGCGCGGTCCTTGAGTTTCTTCAGCCCGGCGAACGACATCTTTGTGCCGGGGATGTATTTCTTCGGCTTGGCGAGGAAAGCATTCAAGCTTTCATAGGTCCAGCCGCCCTCCTTGGTCTTAAGCGCGCTCGAATAACTGAACCCGGCGACCGCGCCGCGATCCGCGCCGACGATGTTCCAAAGGTTAGGCCCGATACCGTTCTTGCCGTCTTTCGCGACCTTGTGGCAAGCGCCACATTTCTTAAAGGCCTTCTTGCCTGCTTCGATATCGGCGGAGGCAAGCATGCCGAGAATAGGTTGCAGCGGCTCCGGTGTTTTCGGTTTTGTGGCTTTTGAGGCGACCACTGTCTTCTCGGCACCGTGGCTATCGTCGTGTCCGCCGCCGGTCGCGACGAGATTGTCGCCGAGCTTGCCGATAACGACCATGGTCAGAACGGCAAGCAGAACCGCGCCGATAACCTTGTTGAATTCGAATGACGACATGTCGGGTTTCCGATGGAATGAGAGGGTTTCAACCGATTGATCCGGCTAGCCAAATTTAACCACTGCGCACCGGTCTGTCTAATGTCGAAAATACGAATACGGCATTCCCGCCAGCGTACAAGGGGTATAATGTCGCACCCGACCTGTTGTTTCCGTTGCATTCTCGTCTAGCATCCATGCCTTCACCCCAGAACACCGTCATTGTCATACCGGCTCGTCTCGCCGCCACGCGATTTCCCGACAAACCACTGGCTGACATAGACGGCGCACCGATGATCGTTCACGTCTGGCGCCGCGCGGTCCAGGCTGGCGTAGGTCCAGTGCTGGTCGCTGCCGGGGATCAGACGATCGCCGATGCCGTTTCCGCGGCTGGAGGCGATGCCGTGATGACGGATCCCTATTTGCCCAGCGGATCGGACCGGGTGCATCAGGCGCTTGAGCGGTTCGACCCCGGCTGCAGGTATGACACGGTCGTCAATGTCCAGGGCGATTTGCCGACAATCGACCCCACCGTGATTGCCGCCGTGCTGGATCCGTTCGACACGCCGGAAGTAGATATCACGACCCTGGCTGTGCAGATCGTGGAAGAACGCGAGCGCACCGATCCCAACGTAGTCAAAGCCGTGATTGCCCTCGCCGGCGAAACAGCACGTATCGGCCGCGCGCTGTACTTCAGTCGCGCCACCGTACCGCACACGCCGGACGGCCCGCATTATCACCACATTGGGCTATATGGTTTTCGACGAGCTGCGCTGGACCGTTTTGTCAAGTTGCCGCCGGGACGGCTGGAAATCCTCGAACGGCTGGAGCAGCTGCGTGCCCTCGAAGCCGGCATGCGGATCGATGTCGCGCTCGTTGACACTGTTCCGCTCGGTGTTGATACTCCCGCCGATCTGGACCGGGCGCGGGCATTGCTGGCGTCCGGTTCATGCTGAATCCCCCTATCGCAATACCGTTGACTTAAGGTAGCAAGGTTATGGCCATCCGTTCGAAAACCAAATCCGCCGCGCCGTCGCGTACCATCGCGTTCCAGGGTCAGCCCGGAGCGTATTCGCACTTGGCGTGCCGACGATATTTTCCCGACATGGCCCCGATGCCCACGGCGGCCTTCGAGGATACGTTCAAGGCGGTAAGCAGCGGCCGGGCAAAGCTGGCGATGATCCCGATCGAAAATTCGGTTGCCGGACGGGTTGCCGACATTCACCGGATCATGCCGGACTCCGGTCTCCATATCGTCGGCGAGCGGTTCCTGCGGGTGAACCATCATCTGCTGGCTCCACCGGGCGCGACGCTGAAATCAGTTAATCGGGTGCACAGCCATGTGCATGCGCTGGGTCAGTGCGGCAATTTTCTGCGTAAACACAACCTGGAAGCCGTGGTGCATGCGGATACGGCCGGTGCCGCAGCGGATATTGCTGCGGCCGCCGACAAGACCGAAGCGGCCATTGCGTCCGAACTGGCGGGAGAGGTTTATGGCCTGAAATCCATACGCGCCAATATCGAGGACGCGGAACACAACACGACCCGGTTCATAATCCTTTCGAAAAAACCGGTCCGGCCAAAACGCAACGGTAATGTCGTGGTCACTAGCTTTGTTTTCCGGGTTCGTAACGTGCCTGCTGCGTTGTTCAAGGCGCTGGGCGGATTCGCGACCAACGGCGTCAACATGACCAAGCTGGAGAGTTACATGGTGGGCGGCGACTTCTTCGCGACGCAGTTCTACGCCGATGTCGAGGGAGATCCACGCGACCGAAACGTCAAGCTCGCCTTCGAGGAGCTGGATTTCTACACCCACGAGGTAAAGGTTCTGGGGACCTATCCGGCCGACCCGTTCCGCTTCGGGAAAGGATAGTCCGCCGGTTCGGGAGAAGAGCCCGCGCCAACGCCAACGGTGTCAGCCACCCATCCTGATCCACTCGTCGATCAGCCGCCGGGCGATGGAATCGGATCGTGGCCGCTTGGCGATGCCGGCGCCGCCGTCCGCAAGTTCCTGGCGCGTAAACCATTGTAGGTCCTCCAGCTCTTCCTCGCTCCGCACGAGGTCTTCGGTCACGGCGTCGGCGAAAAAGCCCAGCATCAGCGACGCCGGAAACGGCCAGGGCTGGGACGAATGGTACCGGATATTGGCGATCCGCACGCCCGATTCCTCGAACACCTCGCGCGAGACCGCCTGTTCGAGGCTTTCGCCCGGCTCGACGAAACCGGCAAGCGTCGAATACATACCTTCCATCCATTCGGCCTTGCGCCCCAGCAGCGCCCGATCGTCCTTGGCGACCAGCATGATGACCGCCGGATCGGTACGCGGGAAATGCACCGCGCCGCAATCGCGGTTCAGGCATTTGCGCAGGTGGCCCGCATCGCGGATTTCTGTCGGGCTGCCGCACACGCCGCAATACAGGTGCCTTGCATGCCAGTGCATGATGCCCTTGGCATAAGCCAGGATTGACGCTTCCGACCGATCCATCACCGCGCCGACCGTTCGGAGATCGACGAATTCGCTGTCGTCGTGGAGGTCGCGGACTTCATGCTCGTCCAGATGCGATATATCGACGGCGAAATGGGCAATATCATCGCGTAGCCCTAACAGTACCGTCGCGTTAGCAATCTCCATTAGGTCGCGTACCCGGGCGGTTGGCAGCATCACCCCGCGCGGTTCCGCCTGGTTGGCGACCAGGTTACGCGACCGCCATACCGGGATCACCACTGTGTGGTGCGCGCGGACCTGTGAATTCACCCATGATTCGTCCGTCCGCAAGTGGGAGACGCGGTCGAGCATTTCGTCGGTATAGTGATTGTCGCCATTCATGGCCGTAGTACTCGCATACAGGCGCAGACGGCGCAATTGCGGCGGGCCGCCAAAATAATGTGATTCCACCCCCGACTCCGTTTGGTCCCCGCGCTGGACCTGATATAATGCATACGGGAGGCTGGCGGCGGACGGATTGCTCGCCAACCCGGTCAGGTCCGGAAGGAAGCAGCCGTAACGAGATTTCTCCGGGTCGCCTCACCAGTCTCCCACCCGCTTTGTGCAACCTATTAGCAGGCCATGCACCCGTATGAGTTCCGGCGGTAAACGCCAGATCGGAGAAAACTGTAATCATGATCTGCCTACGCAGTTTCGCGCCGGTCCTCTTCCCCTCCCGGCCACCCATAATCTCGATCCCGCGGGTGGCCGGGAGGGGAAGAGCGCTGGAACCGTCCTGTAAAACGCGCTAGCCCACGATGGCAGACAGCCCGGATACCCAGCCCTACCGCGTACTGGCGCGCAAATACCGGCCCAGCGACTTCACGTCACTGATCGGCCAGGAAGCGATGATCCAGACCCTGTCGAACGCCATTGCATCCGGGCGGCTGGCGCATGCGTTCATTCTGACGGGGGTCCGCGGGGTCGGTAAAACCACCACGGCGCGCATTATCGCGAAGGCGTTGAACTGCAGCGGTACCGACGGCAACGGCGAGGCCACGGCCGAACCCTGCGGCGTTTGCGAAAATTGCGTGTCGATTTCCGAGGACCGACATGTCGATGTGATGGAAATGGACGCCGCCAGCCGGACAGGGGTCGAGGATATCCGAGAGCTGATCGACGGTGTGCTCTACCGGCCGGTTTCCGCGCGCTACAAGGTGTACATCATCGACGAAGTGCACATGCTGTCGCGCAACGCGTTTAACGCGTTGCTGAAGACCCTAGAAGAGCCGCCCGAACACGTGAAATTCATCTTCGCGACCACAGAAATCCGGCGCGTGCCGGTCACCGTGCTGTCGCGCTGCCAGCGCTTCGATCTAAGGCGGGTCAAATTCGACGTGCTAGTTGATCACTTCGCCTTAATTTCGGAAAAGGAAGGCGCCAACATCACGCGCGGTGCCATCGGGCTGATCGCCCATGCCGCCGACGGCTCGGTGCGCGACGGGTTGTCGCTCCTCGACCAGGCGATTGCCCATAGCGGTCCGGAAACCGAAATCGGCGAGGACATCGTCCGCGACATGCTGGGCGTCGCCGAACGGGTGCAGGTATTTGACCTGTTCGAACAGCTGATGAAGGGGGAAATCGCCGCCGCGCTCGCGCACTTCGATGCCATGTACCACGCTGGTGCCGACCCTGGCACCATACTGCAGGATCTGGCCGAGCTGACCCACTGGCTGACCCGGCTAAAGGCCGCCCCCGACACCGCCGAGGCGACGCCGACATCCGATCTCGACCTGACACGCGGGCGCGATGTTTCGTCCCGCCTGCAGATGTCTGTACTGGCCCGCACATGGCAGATTCTGCTGAAGGGCTTGGCTGAAGTCCGCACCGCACATTCCGCTACCCAGGCGGCGGAGATGGTTCTGGTCCGAATAGCCTACGCCGCGGAACTGCCTACCCCGGCGGAGGCGATCGCCTCGTTGGCCAATGAACCTGAAAAGGCGGCGGCGCCCTTGCCGCCAACACCGAAGCCCACCCCCGAGCCGGCAGCGACGGCTGAGGCTGCAGAAGCTTCGGTAGAAGCCATCTCCGCGCCACCGCCACCGTCTGAGCCAGTGCAGGTAGATCCCGTGCCGCAGACAGACGGCCCCACCGCGCTGGCGATTCAGCCGTCGCGGGAGCCGGTTGATACCGGTTTCGAAGGCCAGCCGGGTATTCCGGCGACATTCGAAGACATGGTCGCCTTGTTCTCGGCAAACGGCGAGCCGCTGTTGCACGCCTATCTGGTAAATAACGTACATCTGGTGAAGTACGAGATTGGCAAGATTTCACTGCGGGTGTCTGACGAAGGGCCCAAGGATCTCGCCAAACATCTCAGCCGGTGTCTCAACGACTGGACGGGGCGGGCGTGGTTTATCGAAGCCAGCCGGGAGGAAGGCGCGGCGACGCTTCAGCAGCAGCGCGAAGATGCCGCCGCCGAACGGCGCGAAGCCGCCATCGTCCATCCCCTTGTTCAGAAAACGCTTGAGGCTTTCCCCGGCGCGAAGGTGGCCGACGTTCGCAGTGTCGCCGACCGGGACGCGACCCCTGAAACGCCCGAAGGCCTGCTGCCGGCACCCGATGACTATCTTTCCTACGATTACGAGGACGATAGCTTCGACCCGGACCATTTCGACCCAGACGACACCGAGGAGGACTACATATGAAAAATCTCGGCAACCTGATGAAGCAGGCGCAGGAAATGCAGGCGAAGATGCAGGAAATGCAGGATCGCCTGGCCGATGTAGAAATTTCCGGTGCATCCGGCGCCGGCATGGTGCGCGTTACACTCAACGGCAAGACCGAAATGCGCGGTATCAAGATCGACCCGTCGCTGTTCAACAGCGAAGATGCGGAGGTCGTCGAAGATCTGATCATGGCGGCATTTAACGATGCCAAGGCCAAGGCCGAAAAGCACATGCAGGAACAGATGGCCGAAGTCACGGGCGGTCTGAACTTGCCGCCCGGCATGAAGCTTCCTTTTTAACTGGGGGAGCGGAGCAGAGGCGCAACGCAAAAAAACATGTCCTCTCCCGAAATCGAACGCCTGATTCAGATGCTGGCTAAACTGCCGGGCCTAGGTCCGCGCTCGGCGCGGCGCGCTGCGCTGCACCTGATAAAGCGGCGGAATTCGCTACTTGATCCGCTGGCGTCGGCGATGGCGCAGGCGGCCCAGTCGGTCACCATCTGTGGTATTTGCGGTAACTTGGATGCGGCTGATCCCTGTGGCGTGTGCGCGGACGACCGCCGCGACCGGGGCCAGGTCTGCGTCGTCGAGGACGTCGCCGATTTGTGGGCGCTGGAGCGGGCAGCGTCGTTCAAGGGCACGTATCATGTGATTGGAGGTACCTTGTCGGCGCTGGACGGGCGCGGCCCAGAAGACCTGAACATTGCGTCGCTGCTGACACGGGTTGCGACCGGCGAGGTTACGGAGGTTATCTTGGCCACGTCGGCGACGGTCGACGGCCAGACGACGGCGCACTACATCTCCGACCGGCTGGAAGACCTGTCAGACGAAAAGGGCGCTGGGCTTAGCATCACGCGACTAGCGCACGGCGTGCCAGTCGGGGGCGAACTTGATTATCTCGATGACGGCACCTTGTCGGCTGCGCTCAAGGCACGGCGCCCGGTCTAGCGCGATAACCTAGGCGTCTTCGAGCGTCATTTCTGCATTACGCCGAATGGCGGCGATCATCGACGACCCCAAAAGGAAATTCCGGGCCCTGTTCGGGTCGGCGGCGGTATCGCGCAGGTTCTGAAGGTTGGCGGCGCGGGCTTCTGGGTCGGTTGCTTCCAGCCGTTTCTTGTTGGCGATCGTCTGCTCCTGAACGAAGTCGACGGCGTAGGCCCGGCGCTGCTTGTCGTAAAGATCCATCAGGCGGTCGTCCGCGCCGTTGACGATCACGGCACCCAGCTTGTCGCATAAATTCATCGCGTCCTGTATGCCGCCGTTAAGCCCCATGCCGCCGATCGAATTGTTGACGTGTGCGGAATCGCCGGCCAGCAGGATTCGTCCCTTGCGAAACGTCGCCGCGACGCGCTGGTGAACGTTGTAGAGGTTGCGGTGGACGATGTCGTAGTCCTCGTCCCGCTTGAAGAATTTCTGCATTTGGTTCTGGACGAAGTCGTCGGCAAGCAGGTCTTCTTCCTTCGCCTCCGGATCTGCCGGAAACACCAGCCGCCACAGGCCGGGCGGGCCGTCGGCGGCGACCTTGAAGCAGTTGCACCATTCGTCTGGATCGGCGATGTAGTTGCGGAAAGACATCCCACGCTCCGCCTCGAAATCGAACGGGGTCGACAGCACCAGAAAACGTTCCGGCCAGGTAAATCCCTCGAAATCGATATCAGCCGATTTGCGTACCACGCTGCGCCCGCCGTCAGCGCCGATAAGCCAGTCGCCGGTGATGGTCTTTGGACCGTCCGGTGTGTCGACCGACAGCGTCACGCTGTTTTCCGACAGGGTCAGGTCCGTGGTGCGGTAGTTGAAATGAATCGACACGTTGTCCAGACCCTGTAACCGGGCGAGGACGATTTTTGCCAGCTTGAACTGCTCGCACTGGACCACGAAGGGAAAGTCGGTGTCGTTTGCCAGCGACGCGTGGTCGAAAACCGCAACGCGTTCGCCTGTCGGTCGGTCCCAAAATTCGAATTTTTCGGCCACCAACCCCTGCTCGATGACGTCGTCGATGACGCCAAGCGCCGCCAACAATTCAAGTGTCGCCGGATGGGTGGTCGCGGCCCTCGGATCGTCCAGGAGTTCCGGGTTCTCGTCGAACACGGCGACGTCGATCCCACGCTTGCCTAGGGCGTAAGCGCAAATCAGGCCGACCGGTCCGCCACCTGAAATCAATACCTGTGCGTCGTTCATGAACTGTCTCCTTCAGGTGCCACAGAGCTCGAGCACTCCGGCATAAAAGCATTAGTTAAATAAGGTATTTGACGTAGGTAAGGGGTCGTGGTTCTTTTGTCAAACATGACCGAAGAGACCAATGCACAACAGGCGGCAAAGCCGGCTGCGCCGCATGACTATTTCGTCGATGTGGCGGAAGCACGCTATATCCTTCGACGGGTATTCCGTATCGCGGAAGAGCATGCAAAAGCCGCGGGATTGGAGCCGTTGACCCATCAAGCGCTGATCCAGATCTACGGAAGCCCCGAACGGCGCCTGCGGGTGAACGGGCTGGCGGAGCGCCTGGACATAAAGCCGGCATTCGCCTCGGCGCTGCTCACTCGGCTCGAGGCCGACGACCTGATCTACCGGCAACGCGATACCGCCGATCACCGCGTCACCTGGGTTCAGGTCACCGAGACGGCGATCGAAAAACTGGTACAGATCGACAGCGCGGTGGATTTCCACGTGAGGTATTTTGCCGCCCAGCTCGACCGAGAGTCGCGGGAACGGGCGCTTTCCACGCTAACATTCTATGTCGGGCTGGGGGATTGATCACGCCGCCGTTCCGGGAGGTTAGTCGATCCTTAGCAGGCGCTCGTCGCCCGGCTGAACGACAATATCTTTAAAACCCAGTATCGCCTGCGCGATCTCGATCCGCCGGCGCTGCCCGAGGCGTTGGGCAGGGAAATTTGAGGTTCCAGCGGCAAGTTCCACAGGCTCGTACAAATGATCAGCAGCGTGATCAAGCGTACCACCGCCGGGGAGGAAACGTTAGAAACCGGAGAAATCTCCGCACGATTGTGTGGACATGGAATTTTGCCGGTTCGTCATTGGTCAGGAACACGCTGGTGTGATGATCGAACTCGATGAAGGTCACCGGGCTTTGTATCCGGTAATAGAATGCGCTGTCCTCCGCGGTGCCGCCGATCCAGCAGAAATGGGTCTCCGCCAGATGGCGGTCGATCTCCGTCATTTTTGCGGCGCGCGGCCCGTCTGGAAGCGTGACCAGATAAGCCTCCGCCAGGTCCAGCAGGTCGCGCTGCCACCATTTCGACATCGGTTCGGCGCGAAGCCCTTCGTAGGGAACGATACGGTTGTCCTGATAGGCGCCGCCGAGATGCAGGTTGTCAGCGAAATGACGGCGTCCTTCCGGCAGATCTCCGCCCATCATCGATTTCGCGACCGTCGCCCGCGCCTGTTCAGCGCCAGTCAACGACTGCATCAGGTCGAGGCCTAACCGTTCCTAATCCTCGAACACCCGGATGCCATTACATCGACCCTCGTCGCCATAGGCCGGCTCGGCGCCCATGAATGCCGGGGTCAAAACCATTTGCCCACCCCGCATGAAACAGTTCAGGCAGAGATGATGCCCGAAAAGCTGCCAGCCCCACGGTGCGTCGCGGGACGGGTCGCCGAACAGGCAAAAGATATAGCTCCACTCCCCCAGCACCAGGGGCAACCCGATTACTTCGCCCAGAAACCCGTTCAGCCGCATTACGTCGCGCGACATTTCGAAACCTTTCGGGGCGAGACTGGCGCGCACCACAGCCATGACAGCGTCTCGAATTTCCAACGGCTGTTCGTCCAACCGCAGGCCGTGGCTCTCCACTAATAGTTCCGTGTTCTGCCAGTTGCGCCACTGGTCGGATTCGACCGGAAAATGCATGTCGGATTTCAGGTCAGGAGACAGGCGCGCCATCAACGCATCGACGGCGGCTATGACCTCGGCTGTTGGCGCGCCATCGTCCTGCAGCCCGAATAGCTCGGCCTGCGGCGAACCGTCTATGGTCAGACCCCGGAAGGGTTTCGCGAACAGGCGTCGCCAGTTGCCGAAAAGGCCTTGCGGGCGTTCGCCCTGCATTCAGACATCGGTGTAAGACCGAGCGGTGGTGGTCGGGTCGCGGTTGGCGG
>CEUM01007850.1_pt1 | contig 20869 bp, 19 predicted proteins | sample 356421 | NCBI WGS metagenome assembly CEUM01 (sample SAMEA2622716, study PRJEB7988) | marine metagenome | biome: marine biome (ENVO:00000447); feature: surface water layer (ENVO:00002042); material: "saline water (ENVO:00002010), including plankton (ENVO:xxxxxxxx)" | depth 5 m | reverse complement strand
TAAGCTTCAGTACTCAGGATGATGGCTTTGCAATGTCTGCAAACGGATTAGTTGGTGGATTAAGTTTCTGGGGTGACTTTGGTAATAGTAATGTAGAAAATACACAAACATTTACTAATGTTAGATTGGACTCTATGAATTATGATGGAGATGCCTCTTCTTACTCAGTAGGAGTAGATAAAGCATTCGGTAAAGCACTTGTAGGTGTAGTAGTTTCTAATGTAGATGCAGATTTTAAGACTACATTTAATGATGGTACTTATAAACAGAGCATAGATACTTATGGTATGTATTTAGCTTATAAAACTAGTGTGTTACAAATTGATCTAGGGTTTGGTCAAGGTGACTCAACAATAGATACAACACGTAGAGACTTAGGTAATGACAAAACTATCACAGGAAGTACAACAGCTGATGTAGAATATTCTAATGCTAGAATAGCTGCTAACTTTACAAGAGGTAAGTTTACCATAGTACCTAGCGCATCGTATAGAGCCATGAGTATGGATATTGCGGCATTTACTGACGTAAGACCTAGTGATGATTCAGCTACTGTAGTAGGAGGAGCAGCGACTATTTTCTCAACTGGAAATGCAACCTTAACTACTACGGATGATGCAATAGCCGCAAGGACTGTAGATTCAGAGACAATGTCTATTGGATTAAATATTTCTGCAAATCTAGGGATGATGGTACCTTATTTATCATTAAGCTATGATTCAGAAGATACTACTGATGCACTCTTTAAATCAGAAGCTGGTACAGATGGATCGGCATTAGATCTTAAAGCATCTAATTACGAGACATCTTATACAATAGGCGGTGGTGTCAACTTTATGATCGGTTCACATGTAAGAGGTGGATTGAGATTAGGGATGATAAATGGTAGAGAAGATTGGGATGAAAACTATATGTCTGGAAACATAAGTATAGGTTTCTAACCTTTCCCTGTAATAATATTAAAGGCACCTAAGTAATCTTAGGTGCCTTTTTTTTACATAAATAAAGTTTAAGAATATGGTTTATGCAGAGCCACATATTAAAAATTACGTAAAATTTGTAGATAAACTATTTGATAAATCAAAAACTGAGAATATTGGTATAATTTATTTTGTAAGTAACAACTCTACTAAAAATAAACTATTACCTAAGTCTATTTTAAATTACTATAAAATTCATATTAAATCTCATCATGATGGTAAAATAATATATATTAATAACAATAAGAAATATAATGAATGTATAGTTTTATATGGAAAAAACGAATATAAAAATATTTCACTAAATTTTGGTTCATTAATTAGTTCTAAGATAGAAAATGGATCATGGAAAATATTTAATAAAATAACGAATAAGTCTTTAAGAGAATTTTTAATTGGATGGGGACTAGATCAATATAGATTTAATAAATTAATAGTAAATAAAAGAATTATAGTCGCTGATGATTTTAATATTTTAGAAATTAAAAATAATCTCTCAGCAATATTTTATGGAAAAGAGCTAATTAATATTCCGGCTACAGATATGGGACCAAATGCATTAGAGAAATCATTTATAAATTTTGCTGATTATCATAATGCAGAAATTAATATTATAAAAGGTTCTATAATAAAAGATAAATTTCCTTTAATTTATGCGGTGGGTAAAGCGTCTTTAGAGGAACCAAGGCTACTTGAATTAAATATAGGAAATAAAAAGCATTCTTTAGTAATAGTTATTGGAAAAGGTGTATGTTTTGATACTGGAGGTCTTGATCTAAAGCCTTCACAATACATGAGAAATATGAAAAAAGATATGGGTGGAGCTGCATCTATACTAAGTCTAGCTCACTTGGTTATAGCATCACAATTAAAGATTAGATTAAAGGTATTAATTCCTACTGTTAATAATGATATTGGGCCTTCAGCAATGAGGCCAGGCGATGTGTACAATAGTAGAGCAGGTATTACTGTAGAAATTGGTAATACCGATGCAGAAGGAAGGCTAATACTTGCAGATACATTATACTATGCTGATAATTTTAAACCAAAACTTATAGTAGATTTTGCTACTTTAACAGGTGCGGCTAGAGTTGCATTAGGACCAGATCTTCCAGCTTTTTTCACGCATCATGAAGATATTGCTACTATGTTGAATAATATTAGTAAAAATGAAGAAGATCCACTTTGGAGAATGCCTCTATATTCTCCATATAGCCAGTGGTTAGATAGTGAAGTAGCAGATACAAACAATATTTCACATGGCTCTCATGCAGGAAGTATTACCGCTGCCCTATTTTTAAATAAGTTTGTAAAACCTAAAACTAAGTGGGTACATTTAGATACTTATGCTTGGAGTGATACAAATAAACCTGGACATTCTAAAGGAGGAGATATTCTTGCAGTAAGGTCTATATTTAAGTTTATACAGAATTATATTAATAACCTTTAGTGGTATCTACTTTATTCTTTAATTTTTTATTTTCTGAAAAATTTTTAAAATTTTTCTTCAATAATTTAGCTACATGATTAGTTGCATTTGTTATTCCAGCAATATGAGGGGTAATAAAAATATTCTCTAGCTTCCAAAGCTCATTATATTTATTCAAAGGCTCTTTTTGAAATACATCTATTATAGCTCCAGTTAAGATAGTATTTTTCAATGCATATATTAGTTCCTTTTGATTTACTGTATTACCTCTTCCAATATTAATAAAATAACTTTCGTCATTTAATAATTTAAATTCTTCTAATCCAATTATATTTTTAGTAAGCTTAGTATCAGGCAGAAGTGAAATAAGACATGAGGAATTTTTCAGACTATCATGTAATTGGTTTTTCCCATAATAATAACGTATATTTTTAAGGTTGCGTTTAGTATTACTCCAAACATTTATGTTAAAACCCAAATTCTTAAGATTTTTTATTACTAATTTAGCTATATTACCATAACCTAAAATAGTAATTTTAAAATTTCTGTTATCTAAAGGGGTTAGTTGCTTCCACTCTTTATTTTTTATATTGCTAGCATATTGAAAATATTTTCTTTTACACATAAGTACTGCCATAATAGTATATTCTGTCATTTGGTTACTTAAATCTGGGTCATTTAGTTTTATAATATTTGCATTTTTAGGGAACTGTTTTTTTAAAATATGGTCAACTCCTGCACCAAGAGATTGTATAATTTTTATATTTGGGAAATTATCCCACATTGAATCAGGTGGATCCCATACTAAAGCACCAGTAATATTAGTATAGGTATTATCTTTTTTGAAATCATCAGGCCAATTGTAAAGTTTTATATTATGCTTCAATAATATATTTTTCCATTTATCAAATGAATCCCATTCAGAGAAGAATACTATATTTATAGGTTTAGTATTATTATATTCCAATTTAACATCCTTAATGAAGCGAAGACTTTAATAATGATTTAGTATATTCATTTTTTGGTTGGTTTAAAACAGTATTTGTATTGCCTTCTTCTAAGACCTTTCCATCTTTCATGATTAATATATTATCTGCTAATGCTTTAATTACTTTTAAATCATGACTGATAAAAATATAAGATAATTTTTTTGATATTTGTAATCTCAAAAGAAGCTCTATAATTTGAAGTTGAGTAGTCATATCTAATGCTGAGGTTGGTTCATCTAATATAATAATATCTGGTTTAAGAATAATCGCTCTTGCAATAGAAATTCTCTGGCGTTGACCTCCAGAAAATTCATGTGGGTATTTGTGTAAGCATGTTTTATCTAACCCAACTTCATTAAGTGTTTTTATAACCAATTTTTCTCTATTTTTTTTATTTTTTCCAATTTTATTAATCTCTAAGCCTTCAGAAATGATTTCATAAATAGAAAGTCTCGGACTTAAAGATGAAAAAGGATCTTGAAAAACAAATTGAATATTTCTTCTAAAAAAAGCATTGTTATTATTATCAAATACCTTGTTTTTGTAGTTAATAATGCCATCGGCAGGAACTAATTTAAGAATAGCTTGAGCTAACGTAGTTTTTCCTGATCCTGACTCTCCAACTATTCCTAATGTTGTGCCTTTATTTAGACTGAAAGATATATTATCTACAGCTCTAAAATAGTCTACTGTTCTTTTAAAAAAACCTTTTTTTATTGGAAAGTAAACTTTAATATTTTCAACTGATAATATTATTCTTCCAGGTTTAAAATTTTTATTTCTTTTTAAGTTTAATGGCTGAGCATTAATAAGTTTTTTTGTATATATATTTTGTGGAGCACTAAGCACATTTTTTACTTTTCCAAATTCTACCAGTTTTGCTTTGTACATAATATATACATTCTTAGCCATAAATTTCACTATACCTAAATCATGAGTAATTAATAATATACTCATACTTAATTTCCGTTGAATTTTTTTAAGTAATTGTAATATCTGAATCTGAATAGTTACATCTAGTGCAGTTGTAGGTTCATCTGCTATAAGTAAATCTGGATTATTTGAAATTGCAATAGCAATCATTACTCGTTGCCTCTGTCCACCTGATAATTGATGAGGATATCTATTAAGATATTTCTCTGCATCATCTAAACCTACAACATTAATTAATTCTAGTACTCTTTTTCTAAGATTCTTTTTTGAAATTTTTTTATGAATTAAAATTGATTCTTGGATTTGTTTATTTACAGTATGTAAAGGATTTAGTGACATCATGGGTTCTTGAAAAATCATCCCAATCTTTGACCCTCTATATTTTTGTAGTTTTTGACTGTCTGCATTAAGAAGTTCTGTATTTTTAAATTTTATACTACCTTTATTATGATGAGCAATTGGGTATGGTAGTAAACCTAAGATTGATAATGCTGTAGTTGATTTTCCAGAGCCACTTTCACCAACTATAGCTATTGTTTCTCCTTTTTTAATTTCTAAAGAAAAATTATCAACAGCAGTAAATTCTTCACTAGGACCCCTAAATGTCACGTTAAGACCTTTTATTTCTAGAAGATTATTAGTCATATATTATTTTATTCTGCCGTATTTATCTTCATATCTTTTTATATCATCTTCTCCGAAATATACACCTGTTTGTACTTCTATAATTTCAAGTATAGATTTTGACTTATTGGCTAATCGATGTTTAGTTTTCACAGGAATAAAAGTAGATTCATTTTTTTTTAAAATAAATTTTTTATTTCCCTTAGTCACTGTAGCAGTACCTGAAATTACAACCCAATGTTCAGACCTTTTATTATGACTTTGTAAGGAAAGTTCTTTTCCTTGCAACACGGTTAACTTTTTAACTTTATGATTCTCACTAGAACTTATATTTTCATAATATCCCCAAGGTCTCTGAGTAATAGAATGTTCAGTTAGTTCATTTCTTTTTTTTCTCTCTAGTTTTTCTATTAAAGATTTAATTTCATTAGATTTTTTTATATTTGTTACCAATATTGCATCTTGAGTTGCTACAATATTTATATCTGAAACATTTGATACAGTAACTAGAGTCTTATCCGAAAAAACATAAGAATTATTAACATTGTTTAGAATTATATCTCCTTTAACAACATTATTATTTTTATCTTTATTGCTAATTTCCCACAAGGCATTATAAGTTCCAAGGTCATTCCAATTTATATTAGCGGGCTTTACAAAACTTTTATCTGTCTTTTCAAAAATGGCATTATCAATTGATATAGATTCAACTTTATTAAAATATTTTTCATTTAATCTTATAAAATCTAAATCAGGAGTAGATTCCTTAATAGCTAAATCAACATTTGATAGCATTTTTGGATAAAATGATTGAACTTCTTCAATAATAGTTTCTATTTCAAATAAAAACATTCCAGAATTCCATAAAGCACCATTTTGTAATAGTATCTTAGCTTTATTTAGTTTTGGTTTTTCTTTAAAACTTTTAATCTTATATATATCAGAGCTTTTAAGTTTAGAATTTTCCTTAATAATATAGCCGTATTTGGTTTCTGGCGATGTTGGTTCAATTCCAAAGCATATTAATTTATTCTTAATATTATTTTTTATAGTATCTTTTATTAATGTAATAAATTTTTTTGAATTATTTATATAGTGGTCTGAGGGCAAAACTAATAAAGGACCATCTTGTATAATTTTTTTTGAGTATAAGACTCCTGCAGTAATTGCAGCTAAAGTATTTTTTGGTTTAGATTCAATTAAAATATTAGCATTTTTAATGCCAATTTTTCTTAATTGTTCCGCTATTATAAATCTTTGAGATTCACCAACTATAAATATAGGTTTATTAAATATAGAATTTTGGCATCTTAATGCTGTAAGTTGTAATAATGAATATGAATCAAATATTTCCAAAAATTGTTTTGGTTTTTCTTTTCTTGAAATAGGCCATAATCTTGTACCGGAACCACCAGCTAAAATTAAAGGTGTTATTAATTTTGTATTTTTCATTAATTGATTTTCCTTGGGTCAAATGCATCTCTAAAAGCCTCGCCAATAAATACTAATAAAGAAAGTAAAATACTTATGGAAATAAATCCAGTTATTCCAAGCCATGGAGCCTGTAAGTTATTTTTTCCTTGATTTAATAATTCACCTAATGATGCACTTCCTGGCGGCAAACCAAATCCTAAAAAGTCAAGACTAGTTAATGTAGTAACAGAAGCTGCAAGTATAAATGGCAAATAAGTAATTGTTGCTACCATAGCATTAGGAAGTAAATGTTTTATAATAATTCTATAATTAGACATCCCTAAACATTTAGCGGCTTTGACATAATCAAAATTTCTAGCTCTTAGAAATTCTGCTCTTACTACACCTACTAAACTCATCCAACTAAATAACAATAAAAGTATTAATAAAATCCAAAAGGAAGGAGTAATGATTGATCCCACTATTATAAGTAAATATAAAACTGGCATTCCTGCCCATATTTCTATAAATCTTTGCCCTAGCAAGTCTGTTAAGCCACCTAAATAACCTTGAATAGCTCCAAATGTTATTCCAATTATAGAAGAAAAAAAAGTTAATAGGAAACCAAATAATATTGAAATTCTAAAACCATAAATTAAACGAGCTAATACATCTCTTGCTTGGTCATCAGTTCCAAGAATATTTTCAAAACTAGGAGGAGAAGGAGCTGGTACATCTAAATTATAATTAACTGTTTGGTGATTAAATGGAATTAAGGGCCACACTATCCAGCCTTTTTCTTTAATTAAATCAGTTACAAAGCTATCTTTATAATCAGCTGTAGTTTCAAAGTCTCCTCCGAAAACCGTTTCCGCATAATTTTTTATTATGGGAAAATATAAATTATTATCATATTTTATTAATAAAGGTTTATCATTTGCGATAAATTCTGCAGGCAAAGTAAAAACTAGCATTAATAATAGTAAGTATAATGAATATAGTCCTCTTTTATTATTTTTAAAATTTTGTATTTTTCTATTATTTGTATTTAACATTATTTATTCTATCTTTTGTCAAAGTCTATTCGAGGATCTACAAAAGTCATAGCAAGATCACCTATGATATTCATAAAAAGCCCCAATAGCGTAAAAAAATACAAGGTAGCAAACATTATAGGATAATCTCTATTAATTGCTGCCTCAAAACCTAATAAACCAAGTCCATCTAATGAAAATATTATTTCTGTTAATAAAGCGCCTGTAAATAATATGCTAATAAAAGCAGTTGGAAAACCCGCGATAACGATTAACATAGCATTTCTAAAAATATGCCCATAAAGAATTTTATTTTCAGTATTGCCTTTAGATCTCGCTGTAAGAACATACTGGAGGTTTATTTGATCAAGAAAAGAATTTTTAGTTAACATAGTAAGGCTTGCAAATCCGCCAATTACAAGAGATAAAATAGGTAGGGCTAAATGCCACATATAATCTAATATTTTATCTAAATTGCTAAGCTCATCCCAATTATCTGATATTATTCCTCTAAGGGGAAAAATATCTAAATACCGTCCACCGGCAAATAATATAATTAATAATATCGCAAATAGGAAAGAGGGGATAGCATTTCCAATTATTACTACGACACTAGACCATATATCAAACTTCTTTCCATCATTTACAGCTTTATAAATTCCTAAAGGAATAGAGATTAAGTATATAAGTAAAGTAGTCCAAAGACCTAAAGAAATTGATACTGGTAGCTTCTCTAAAACTATGTCTATAACTTTTCTATCTTGAAAGAAGGAGTTTCCAAAATCAAAAGTTAAATAATTTTTTATCATAATAAAAAATCTAATATGAGCAGGTTTATCAAACCCGTACATTTTTTCAATTTCCTCTATGATTTTTGGGTCAAGGCCCTGCGCTCCAACATATTTATTATTTGAAGATATAAAATTATTTTGAGTGTCTATAGCGTCCTGGTTACCTCCAGAAACTCTCTCAGTTGCTCCAACATCTATACCCTGTAATCTTGCAATTGTATTTTCTACAGGACCTCCAGGTGCAAATTGAATAATAATAAAATTTAACAGCATGATCCCAAAAAGCGTGGGAATTATTAGTATTAAACGTCGAAGAAAGTAAGATGCCATTTTAATTTTATTTTTTATTAATGATTATTTATTATACCACCAGGTTTCTGGAAACCCTAAACTATATTTTGGTAAATTCTTAGGCCTTTTTATGGTACTCCAATAGGCTACTCTCCAAATTTTTATGTGCCAATGAGGAATTACATAATGATTATGTAGTAAAACTCTATCTAATACTTTTGTATATAATATTAATTTCTCTCTAGTAGGTGAATTAATTATAAGTTCAATCAGTTCATCTACAGTTTTATTTTTAATACCAATCCAGTTTGCACTTCCATTTATATCTGCACTTTTAGAAGACCAAAAATTTCTTTGTTCATTTCCAGGATTTAAACTTTGCCCTCTAGCCATAACAACCATATCAAATTCATAATTATCTAATCTATTTTTATATTGTGCGGTATCAACTATTCTAATACTAGCCTCAACTCCCAGCTTCTTTAAGTTTTTAATAAATGGTCCAACTATTCTCTCAAATGCAGGACTGATGAGAAGAATTTCAAATTTTATCTCTCTTCCCTCTGGATCTTTCAATATTTTATTATCTAATTTATAATTAGCTTTTTTCAGAATTTGCATTGCTTGTCTAAGGTTTTTTCTATTATTACCGGATCCATCTGTCTTACCAGGGTTATAAACTTCTTTAAGCATTTCTTTGGGAATATCATTATTTAATTGTTCAATTATTTTAAGTTCTTCATTTCTGGGAAGACCAGATGATGCTAATTCAGAATTGGAAAAATAAGAATTACTTCTAATATATTGCCCATAGAATAATGTTTTATTTGTCCATTCAAAATCAAAGGCTAGTGCAAGGGCTTTTCTTAGTTCAATATTCTTAAAAATATCTTTTCTAATATTATAAATAAACGCTTGCATTCCTTGAGGTAATTCATGATTTATTTCTTCTTTTATAAAGTTGTTATTATTATTCAAATCATTATATGCGGTAGCCCATTCTTTCGAAATATTTTCAGAGCGGAAGTCATATTCATTTGCTTTAAGTGCTTCAATCATTACATTGCTATCTCTATAATAATCATAATGAATGATATCAAAATTATTATGTCCTATATTTACAGGAAGTTTAGCTGCCCAATGACTTTTTATACGCTCGTAAGTTATGTTTTTTCCTAAATTTACTTCCTTTATCTTATAAGGGCCAGAACCTAGAGGAATAGTGAGCACACTAGAGTCAAATTTTTTATTTTCCCAAAAGTGTTTAGGAAGAATTTTCATTTGACCAATAATAATAGGTAATTCACGATTATTATTATTTTTAAAATGAAATTTAATTGTAAAATTATTAATAATTTCAATATTTTTAACATCTGAATAGTATGATCTATAAGAGGGATGTCCCTTTTCTAGTATAGTATTAAATGTCCATTCAACGTCATGAGAAGTGATAGGTTTATTATCGTGCCATCTAGCATTATCGTTAAGAAAAAATGTAATAGAACTTTTATCTTCTGAAAGTCTTAATCCTTTAGCTATTAAGCCATAGCCAGTAAATGGTTCATCTAGAGATGTCACTAAAAGGCTCTCATAAATATTATCTAAACCAATTGCAGGAAGCCCTTTAAGAATGAATTGATTTAGTGAATCAAAAGTCCCTCTTTCTGCAAGTTTAATAATTCCTTTTTTAGGAGCATTAGGATTTACATAATCAAAACTTTCAAAACTTCTTTCATATTTAATTTTATCAAATACTGAAATAGCATGATCATAATTCATATCAGAAGCTAATGAGGTATTAGTATTAAATATAAAAAGTAATATAATTATATATTTTCTTTTAAGAAACATGATTTTTATTTAAATAATTTATTTAAGGCTTTGCAAGTATTTTATTAGGTTTGCTCTATCTTCACCTTTTTTTATTCCTACATAACTCATTTTAGTACCTGGGGCCCATTTTTTTGGATTTTTCAAAAATAAGTCTAAATTATTATTATCCCATTTATCTGTTTTAGATTTGAGCGCCTTTGAATACTTGAAAGTAGATATTGAGGCAATTTGTCTTTCATGAATATCATAAAGATTAGGACCTATTTTATTAGGCCCATCTATTTCGAAAGAATGACAAGCGACACACTTTTTTGCAAATTGTTTACCATCACTAATATTAGCAGATATTAATCTTTCTTCTATACTGATCTCGATATTCTCATTATTAATTGCTTCTTTATCTATATCTGGGTCTAAATTAGTAATTTTAGTGCTTTTCACATTATTTTGCTCAGTAACTTTTTGAATAGGATATAAAATACTGCTCAAATTTTTTATAATAAGTAAAAGTAGTATTACTGAAAAAATAGACCCCATAATTTTATTAATCTCAAAACTAGACATAATTTTAAATCTTTCATAAATATTTATAAATGGAAGTTTAGCTTCATAGATTGAAATATGTTATTATTATAAAATTATCAAGTAGAATATAAAAATAAAAAAATAAGTTTAGAATGAAAAAAAATTTAATAATTATTCCTAGTAGAATGCAGTCACAAAGGTTACCTGGAAAACCTTTGTTAGATATTGAAGGCATACCTATGGTTATTAGAGTTGCCCAACAAGCAATTAGATCTAATGCAGGAGAAGTATGGATAGCATGCTGTGATGATGAGGTTTATAAAACTGCAAAAAATTATGGAATAAACGTCATTAAGACCAAGCTTAACCATAACTCTGGTTCAGATAGGATATATGAGGCATTTAAAAATTTAGATAAATCTAATAAAATAGAGACTATAATAAATTTACAAGGTGATATGCCAACCATTTCTTCAGATATAATTAGTAATCTAGTAAAGTTAAAAGAATCAATACCTTCTGATATTTTTACATTAGCAAATGAAATTAGTGATGAAGTTGATAAATTAGATAAAGATATAGTAAAAGTAGTAATTTCTAAAAATAAGAACACAAAATACGGCAGAGCATTATATTTTTCTAGATCTTTAATACCATTTGGAGTAGGACCAGTATATCATCATATAGGTATCTATGCATATAGTAGAGATTCTTTAGAAAGATTTATTAATCTTAAACAGTCTTCTTTAGAAAAAAGAGAAAGTTTAGAGCAATTAAGAGCTTTAGAAGATAATATGGATATTAAAGTAGGTTTAGTAGAAGATAGTCCTATAGGAGTTGATAATTTAGCTGACTTTAACAAGGCATGTGATTATATTAGAAACAATAAATTGTAACTATCGAGTAATTAATGAATAAAATTGAATTAAATAATATAGCTTTTCAAGGCCAACATGGTGCTTATTCTGAAATGGCCTGTGTAGAAGCTTTTCCTGAGATGCAAACCGTACCATGTGAAAATTTTGAAGATGCATTTGAGGCTGTAGTAAATGGTACTACCAAATATGCTATGATCCCTATAGAAAATTCAAGAGCTGGCCGTGTTGCAGATATACATAATTTATTAAAAAATTCTAATTTACACATTATCAAGGAATATTTTTATAAAGTAAATCATCAACTTTTAGGACTAGAAGGTGCAAGTATTTCAGATATAGTATCAGTTTGCAGTCACAATCAAGCTTTATCTCAATGTAGAAATTTTATAAATAATAATAATTTATCTCCTATTATAATGGGTGATACTGCAGGGGCAGCTGCATATATAGTAAAGAATAATGACATTAAATATGGGGCTATAGCATCAAGTTTGGCAGGAAATATTCATGGTTTGAAAATTTTATCTTCTGACATACAAGACTCTAAAAATAATATTACTCGGTTTATAGTTTTGAGTGCAGAGTCAAATGATCCAGATCCTGATGATGGATTAATTCTTACTAGTTGTATCTTTACCCTTAGAAATATACCTTCATCTTTATATAAAGCACTTGGAGGCTTTGCTACAAATAGAGTTAATATTTTAAAATTAGAGAGCTATATGCCAGGTAATAGTTTTAATTCAGCTCAATTTTATATAGATATAGAAGGGCATCCATCAAACTCTTCGGTTAAAATGGCGTTAGAAGAATTAGGATTTTTTTCTAAAGAGGTAAGAATTCTAGGGGTTTATAAAGGTGACTCCAATAGAGAAAAAAAATAGCTTTTATTCCAACCAATCCTTGATTAATCTTCTCGCAATAGAAATTTTTCCTGGCATTTTAAATGTATAATTTTCTGGACTGGACTTTAAAAAGTCTTTTGTATACCAAGCTGCATTTTCTAATTCTTCATAATTAATATTTAGTGATTTATCTAAGGCCTCTGCATGAAAACCTAACATTAAGGAGGAAGGGAAAGGCCAAGCTTGTGAATATCTATATTTAATATTAGTTATTTTTACACCTGTTTCTTCATAAGTCTCTCTTTTTACAGCTTGCTCAATTGTTTCGCCATGTTCTACAAAACCAGCTAAAGTAGAGTGCATACCTTTTGGCCAAAATTTTTGTCTACCTAATAAACAACTGTCTTTATATGTGATTAACATTATAACAGCAGGATCTAATCTAGGAAAAGTTTTGTGTTTACATTGATTATTTGTACAAATTCTTGAATTACCTGAATCATCGCTTTTAGTATGTGAACTACATACTCCACAGTAAATATTATTTTTATGCCAATGGTTTATTCCTTGTGCAGTAGTGAGAAGAGTTAGGTCTGAATTATTAAGTAAGGGGTTAAGAGTTCTTAAATCAAAATATGTATCAATATTTTCACTGATATTATCTATTTTTATTGAAAAGTAAAAAAAACCTTTTAATACACCAAGAAATATTACAGTTTCAGATTTCAGCATTAAATCATAAGCTTTTTGCCCTGAATGCCATATTGCTTGATAGTTTGACTCATTGATTTTATTAACAGGAAATTTATTTTCCCAAATTATGATTAATTTAATTTTATCAATACATAAATCTTCATGATTTAAAATATTACCTTCTCTAAGATGGGAAGCTTTATCTACTATGTCATGGTTAATTATTAAGTTATTTATCATATGAAACTCATTAAATTAAATAATTATTTTAATCAAATATAAAAATATAATCAATTTATCTAAATATATTTTAAGATCTTCTTGGAACTAATTAATAAATGTTTATAATATCTATGGGAGATCGTTATGGACGTGTCTTTTGTGAATTCGGTCAGGTCTGAAAAGAAGCAGCCGTAGCATTTTGTTCACGGGTTGTTTCGGTCTCCTTTCATTGAAATTTTTTAATTGAAAGATTTTATTTTGGTAGATCAATCAAATTTTAATAAAGAAGTGTCAGATGATAATAGTTCCTATGACTATCAGGTTTTAGCACGAAGATATAGGCCAAAAAATTTTGATAATTTAATAGGCCAGACTTCTACTGTAAGAATACTATCTAATGCTTTCAAGCTAAATAGAATAGCTCATGCTTTTTTATTTACGGGTGTTAGAGGAGTGGGGAAAACTACTGCGGCAAGGATAGTTGCTAAAGGATTAAATTGTCTTAATACTGATAAGCCTACTATAGCTCCCTGCGGTAAATGTAGCTCGTGTTTAGCAGCAGCAAATGATAGACATGTAGATATTATAGAAATAGATGCAGCATCTCATACAGGTGTTGATGATATGAGAGAATTAACTGAAGGTGTTAGGTATAAACCATCTGTTGGCAGGTTTAGAATTTATATTATTGATGAAGTTCATATGTTATCTAATCAAGCTTTTAATGCCTTACTTAAGACATTAGAGGAGCCCCCTGAGCATGCTAAATTTATATTTTGTACAACAGAAATTAGAAAAATACCTATAACTGTATTGTCAAGATGTCAAAAGTTTGATTTAAGAAGAGTTTCTACTACAGAAATCATTAATCATTTAAAAATGATTTGTGAAAGTGAAAAAGTTTTGATTGATTCGGAATCTTTAAATCTACTGGCAAGGTCAAGTGAAGGAAGTGTAAGAGACTCATTAAGTCTTCTTGATCAAGCAATAAGTATAGGTAAAAATGATATTAAAGCTGAAGATGTTAAAGTTATGTTGGGACTTTCAGATAAATCTAAAGTTTGGGATTTATTTGATTCTTTGATGGAAGGAGATCCCTTAAAAGTTATTAAAAATTATGAAGATTTATTAAATGATGGCTCAGATCCTTTATTGTTGATAGAAGAATTAATGAGTATATGCCATAATGTAACAAGAGCAATAGCTGTTCCCAGTTTAGATATGTCACAAAGCATGTCTGAATTTGAAGTGGTTAGAGCAACAAACAGTGCTAAAAATTTAAATATACCTTCTGTAAATAAGTGTTGGCAAATTTTAATAAAAGGACAAGCTGAAGTTCAATCCACTTATTCTATAAAAGAAGCCACTGAAATGATTCTTTTAAGAATTATATACGCCGCAAAAATACCTAATCTTACAGATTTGATTGAAAAATCAGATTTAATAAAAAAAAAAAATGATATAGCTGATCATAGTAGAAATACAAAATTAAGTGAGAATAACATTTCTAATGATACTAGTATTAATAATAATATAAATACTTTTGAGGATCTTTTAAGTTTTGTAAAAAAAAATAAAGATTTATCTTTATATACAATACTTATAGATCAAATAAGAGTTATTGAATATGAGCCTTACAGTATAAAAGTAAATTTTGTTAAGGAAGATTATCAAACGTTTTTCGATAAAATTAAAAAATCTTTACAAAGTTTAACTAATAAAAATTGGAGAATAGAAGTTAGAGATAATGATAATGAGTCTAAATCTATTTCAGAAAAGAATGAAATAAAAAAAGAAGATAAAAAAAATAAAATAAAGGAAAATATTATAGTAAAATCTATATTCGATGAATTTCCTGAGTCAGAGATTTTAGAGATTAAAAGTTTACACGATAATAAGGAAGATTAATTAAATGAAAAATATGTTTAATATGTTGAAACAAGTGCAAGAGATGAAATCAAAGTTCTCAGATTTAAAAAGAAATATTGAAAATACATTTTTTTTTGGAGAAAGCTCGGATGGTTTAATTAAAGTTAAGGTTAATGGTAAAGGTGCGCTATTAGATATTTCAATTTTGTACAAAAATATAGAAGATATCAGTAAGATTGAATTTTCAATTAAAGAAGCTTATTCAAATGCTAAACAAAAAGCAGAAGAATTCTGTGAATCTGAAATGAATAAAGCAACAGGAGGAATTCCGCTGCCTTTTGATATGAAGTCTTTTTTATAAAATGGAATCGCAAGAAATAAAAAACCTAATCAAGTTAATGGCTAAAATACCTGGTTTAGGTCCAAGGTCAGCGAGAAGAAGTGTTTTAAATTTAATTAAAAATCCAGAGAAATTAATGTTGCCGCTTGCTAAATCTCTCATTGAGGTCTCTGAAAATATAAAAATGTGTTCAATTTGCGGTAATATAGATTCAGATGATATATGTGGTATCTGCAAGGATCAAAAAAGAGATAAAAGTGTTATTTGTGTAGTAGAAGATATAACTGATTTATGGGCACTAGAGCGTTCTAATACTTATAGAGGCCGATACCATATATTAGGAGGTGTATTAAGTGCTATTGATGGAATTAATGCTGAGGACTTAAGAATACAAGAGTTGCTTAATAACATAAAAGCAAATGAAGTAAAGGAAGTGATACTCGCCACATCGGCAACACTTGCTGGACAGACAACTAGTTTTTATATAACAGACTTATTAGAAAATATGAATGTAACTATTTCAAGATTGGCTCAGGGCATTCCTATAGGAGGTGAATTAGATTATCTTGATGATGGCACTATAGGTGCTGCATTAGATTCTAGAACAATTTTAAATAAAAAGTAGTTTTATTTTTTACTCAATTTTTTTCTTAGATTAATTCTTGCTTTACCTGGTATATTTTCATCATCTATTTTTTTCATTGTCCCTAGATTCGATATTTTCTTAATTTGAGGCATAATTCTTTTTTCTATAGATCCAATTGCTTTATCATAATTTTCTCCAGCTGTTTCTATTCCTTTTTTAATACCATCCATATATTCAAAGAATTTTAAAATTCTAACTTGTAATTCTTGTGAGCTAAGAGCTATTTCTTTTACATTTTTTGCAAGACTTTCTTGTTGCCAATTAAATGATATTCCTTTCAATAAAGCAATAAGTGTTGCAGGTGTACAAATTAAAACTTTATTTTTAAGAGCATTTTCAAATATATCTGGATCGAAATTAGTTGCTGCAGTAAAAAAATGATCACCAGGTATAAACATTATTACAAAATCTAAATCTCCTTCTATAGCATTTTGGTACTCTTTCTGTCCCAGCATTTTTGCTGTATTCTTTATATTATTTGCATGTTTTTTAAGTTTTTCATTTTTTTCATCCTCTGATTTTGCTTCTGTATATTCTATATATGAGGACAAAGGTGTTTTTGCATCTACAGCTAAAGCCCGATTTCCTGGAAGGTGAATTATTGCATCAGGTCTTCCTTGATTATTTGATAATTCTTTTTGTAAAATAAAGTCAACGTGTTCAGACATGCCAGCTAATTCTAAAATTCTTTTTAGTTGGACTTCTCCCCATTTACCTCTTGATGTAGGAGAACGAAGAGCTTGTTCTAATTGACGAGTTCCATTAGCTAAAATATCAACTTGCTCAGAAAGTCGTCCATAAGACTCAATTCTATTTTTCTCTATCTCATTGACATTTTTATTGAGAACTTGAAGCTGACTATTAAGTGGTTCTATTAAATTAGAAATTCTTTGTTCACGAGAATCTAATTCCTTCTCATTATTAGTGTTTTGTATATTACTTTTCATTATATCAAATAATTTTTTTTGAATTAAATAAATAATTAAACAAAAAATTGCTATAATAAATACAACAATTCCTATTATTAATAAAAAATTTAAATCGTTCATAATTTTACCTTTTGATAACCTAATATATATTTTACATTTCTAATGTATTTGTTTAATTAATATAGGGATAGTTTTAATTGTATAAAATAAACAGAAATAATTATAATGAGTATACTTAGTTTAGTTTACGCACCTTCCAAGATTTTAGAAGAAAAAGCTGCTGAAGTAAAAAATATTGATAATAAAGTTAAAAAACTTGTTAATAATATGTTTGATACAATGTATGAAAACAATGGGGTAGGGCTAGCAGCTCCTCAAGTAAATGAATCTCTGCAGATTTTAGTGATGGATTGTTCTAATAAAGATAATAAATTTGAGCCAAGAGTATTAATAAATCCAATTATTAAAAATCATTCTAAAATTTATAAAGAATATGAAGAAGGTTGTTTATCTTTTCCTAATCATTATTTTTCAGTTTCTAGGCCAGAATCTCTACTTGTAGATTTTATAGATTTAGATGGAAATAAGAAAGAAAAATTATTTAGTGGTTTTGAAGCTGTTTGTGTTCAGCATGAGATAGATCATTTATCTGGAACTTTATTTACTGCATATCTATCTAGATTGAAACGTCAAATTATCGTAAAAAAAATGAAAAAATTTAAGAAAAATCTAAATAAGTCTATATAATTTATTTATGTATAAAAAACTCAAATTATGTTTTATGGGCAGTCCTCAGTTTTCTGTTCCTACTCTTAAAAAACTTTTAGATGTAGGACATGAAATTCCTGTTATTTTTTGCCAAGCGCCTAAGCGTGCAAATAGAGGAAAAAAAATTCAAAAACAACCTGTACAAGAATTTGCTGAAAAAAATGGTATAAAGGTGATTTATGGTAGTCACCTCAAAGATAATATAAATTTTTTAAATAGTCTAAATTTAGATATGATAATAGTTGTAGCATTTGGGTATATTTTACCTAAAGAATTAATTAAATTACCTAAATTAGGCTGTATAAATTTACATGCTTCTTTATTGCCAAGATGGAGAGGAGCAGCACCTATTCAAAGAGCTATTATGGAAGGAGATAAAAAAACAGGATTAAGTGTAATGTTAATGGATGAGGGTTTAGATACTGGAGATGTTATTTCAAAAATTGAAGTTGATATAAACCCAATAAATAATAGCGACGATTTAACACATTTATTATCCCATAAAGGAGCAGGATTATTAGTAGAAAGTATTTTAAAATTTGCAAATAATATTATTAAAGCAATACCACAATCTGCAAGTGGTATAACATATGCTAAAAAAATATTTAAAGTAGATGAAGTTATAGACTGGAATAAAAATGCAAATGATGTATTAAATCAAATTAGAGCATTAAGTAAAAGTCCTGGCGCAAAGTGTAGAATAAAAAATGAAACTATTAAAGTTATAGATGCAGAAGTTGTCAAATGTGAAGAAAAGATTGCTTATGGTACAATAGTTGATAATCCTATTGTTGTTAAATGTGCCGAAAATGCAATTAAAATAAATATTCTACAAAGACCAGGTAAAAAAATAATGTCTTCAAAAGATGTTATAAATGGTTGGAGTATAATTAAAGGTTCTAAAATGGAGAGTATAAAATAGTATTATAATAATTTCATCACATTTTCTGGAGGTCTACCTATAATAGCTTCTTCTCCTTTAATTACAATTGGTCTTTCTAAGAGAATTGGGTTTTTGGATATTTTTTCAATTAATAAGTCTTGGTCAGAATCTTTCAGATTTAATTTTTTATAAACTTCTTCATTTTTTCTAACAATTTTATCTACTGTAGTATCTAACTTAATTAATAGATTTCTTATTTCTTCTATAGATAAAGGGTCATCTAAATAAAGACGTATAGTTGGTTGTATATTATTTTCTAAAATGATATTTAAAGTAGCTCTAGATTTAGAACATCTCGGATTATGAAGTATTTCCATCTTTTTGCCTATAAATATTACAAATATATATATTTTTTTATATACTTTCTAATACTTACCAGGTTATATATTTGCATGCAAAAAAATAAATTTATTTCTGAAAGATCTATTAAAGGCTTTAATACTGTTAATTGGATTGGCGTATATACTTTGTTTAAAAGAGAAGTAATGCGGTTTTTAAAAATATATTTGCAAACTATTTTGGGGCCTGCATTAACTACATTATTATTTTTAATAATTTTTGCTATGGCTTTAGGTAGGTCCTCTAAATTAGTTGCAGATATCCCATTTTTGGAGTTTCTTGCACCAGGCCTAATAGTAATGGCAATGATTCAAAATGCTTTTCAAAATACTTCTTCTTCCCTATTAAGTGCTAAAGTTGCTGGTAATATAACTGATTTATTATTACCTCCTCTTACATCTATTGAATTTGCGTCAGCATTTTTAGCTGGTGCTATTTGTAGAGGGATATTTGTAGGAATATCCGTATCTTTATTAGTTTTAATTTTTGTTCCTCTTAAAATATATAACCCATTTATGTTGATATATTTTTCTTTTTTATCATGCTCATTGATGGGTTTATTAGGCTTGATTAGTGGAATATGGGCCAGTAAATTTGATCATATGGCTGCTATAACAAATTTTATTGTTGTTCCTCTATCTTTACTTTCAGGTACATTTTACTCTATAAAAATTTTACCTGAAAACTTTTATTTCATGAGCCAATTAAATCCATTTTTTTATATGATAGATGGTTTTCGTTTTTCTATGATAGGTTACTCAGATTCTAATATTTATATAGGAGCTATAGTTTTATTATCTTTAAATATAATTTTATATGTGATTTCAATATTAATGCTAAAGATAGGCTTCAAGTTAAAAGCATAAAATATAATTTTATTTAGCTTTTTCTTGTTTTTTCTGATATATTCATAGACTTTTTATAGAGGGTTTTAAATGGAAAATGTAATGCCAACATATGGCCGAATAGATCTTTCATTTGAAAGAGGAGAAGGCCCTTGGCTTTTTACTGAGAGTGGAGAAAAGTATTTAGATTTTGCAACAGGAATTGCAGTAAATACTTTGGGGCACTCTAATAATGCCTTAAATGATATTTTAATCAAACAATCAAAAAAAGTGTGGCATACATCAAACTTATATAATATTAAACCGCAAGGTGATTTAGCAAAATTAATCTGTGAAAACTCTTTTGGTGAAAGTGTATTTTTCTGCAATTCAGGAGCTGAATCTTTAGAAGGTACTATCAAGTTATGTAGAAAATACCATTTTAATAATGGAGATGAAAATAAAAAAGACATCTTAGTATGCAGTAATGCTTTTCATGGAAGAACATTAGGCACTCTTGCTGCAGGTGATAATGAAAAGCATAGAGAAGGTTTCGGGGTTAATACAAATGGTTTTATTAGAGCCCCTTTCGGAGACATTAATGAGATAAAAAAAATTATAAATAAAAATACTGCAGCTATTTTAGTTGAGCCAATTCAAGGGGAGGGCGGAATTAATAGATCACCCAAAGGTTTTATAAAAAATTTAAGAAAATTATGTTCAGAAAATAA